>Ga0206129_10000976_pt1 | contig 40790 bp, 25 predicted proteins | sample Helgoland_Spring_8_FD_148616 | JGI IMG/M metagenome (GOLD analysis project Ga0206129, IMG submission 148616) | Pelagic subsurface seawater microbial communities from Kabeltonne, Helgoland, North Sea - Helgoland_Spring_Bloom_20160502_2 | ecosystem: Environmental > Aquatic > Marine > Epipelagic ...
AAGAACTTTTGATGCAATGCTGACAAGACGAGCGGCGAAAGTCATGCTGATTAACCTATTACTAAAAAATATAAACACGTTGCACACAACCCCAACAAAAAACGGGGCCGGTGCCTTTTCAAATTAAGGCTTTGAAGTAAACCTGATTTAGACCAGAGCCGTCAACAGCCAATATACTTGGAGACTGTAGGCATTGGGCCTCATCTACGCGAAACTCGGAATTGCAACTTATCTCTACGGCTGATGCTTTTATTGCCGCTCAAGGACGCCAAAACTGTTATCAGCCTGCAACTTTTCGCCAGAGCCAGCCTACGCAGCACTGCTGCATGCCCTTGGGCCGGCGGCCACCTAAATTGACGCCGCTAAATCATTCCCAAAACAGTCATTTGCCAGCTTCCGAGGCTCTTTGTATCAACATGTATCAAAATATCCAAGTGATACGGGCAGTTACGCGTAAAAATCCCAACGGCCAACTAGCCACGGTAGAATTTACGGTTAGAAGATGTGTTTCACATTGAGCACGTTATGAGTACTCTAAGAATAAAGGTTGCCTAAGGTAATTGTATTTTGTTGAAGGGGAGCAAATGAAAAAGCCAAATCTAAAAAAAATGATCAGCCGCAGTGTCCTAGTGATAAGTTTTGGCATGGCGGTTGCTGGCTGTAAATTGGACGACGATACGATTGACGATGTTCCCCCCAAGCTTCTACTCAATGGTGAAGCAGAAATAACGATTAGCAAAAATTACCCCTATGTAGAGCTTGGCGCAATCGCCGACGACAACATTGATCGCAATGTGTCAGTCACCATCACGGGAGCTGAAGCAGTAGACACCAGTGCCGCAGGAAGCGTGTACATCATCACGTACACCGCACGCGATTCGGATGGTAATACAACAACGGTAACCCGAACCGTCACGATAACCGATGACACTGAAACACCCACGATTACTCTGAACGGAGATGAGGTGGTTAATGTCGTACAAGGACAAAGCTATACCGATGCTGCCGCGTTGGCGTCTGACAATGTCGATGGCGAGATAAACCTAATCGGCCAAATCACTCTCGACGGCGCGGATCAGGATGAGATAGGCACCAACAGTCCTATTGGCACCGTATACCTCATTACCTACTCCTATACCGATGTCGCCGGCAACGAAGCACTTGCAGCCACTAGGACAGTCAACATTGTCGCTGAAACTATAGTGCTAAATGGCACCGCCGCCGCAGGAGCTGCCATGGTGGGCTTAGTTGAAGCCAAAGGCGCGCAAGATACGGTGGCATCAACTCAAATCCAAGCCGATGGCAGCTTTTCAGTCGATGTCACTGCATTAACAGCACCGTATCGCTTGCGCGCCACAGGCACCGTAGGTGGCCAGGCTTACACGCTGCACTCCTATGCGAGCGATGCCTCTACCACCATCAACGTCACACCCTTCACCGACCTTATTGTGGCAAATACTGCGAATATTTTGGCAGGTGATTTTTATAGCAACGGCCCAAGCACCGGCCTTCTACCAGCCGATTTAGCCGCACAAGAAACAGAACTTCAAGCGAAAATACAAACGGTTTTAACGGGCCTTGGGCTTGATGCAGAGGTAGACCTGCTAGCCACACCATTTACTGTCGACTACCAAGGCCTCGATGCCGCACTGGAGTTAGTCAGTATTACGATTAATGAAAGCACCTTGATCGCCACTATAACCTATGTGTTAGATGGATCCTCCATTACTGACGATATCACTGCCAGCGGAGAAGCCGCTGCACTTGCAGTAAGCGATGTTAATGCATTGATTGAGGCAGTTACCGATACCGCCTCAATAGCCGAAATCTTTAGTTCATTGGCCGCTGCTTTCAGGGGAGGGGCACCGATCGCGGAAGACTTATCAGCCTACTTCGCAAGTAATTTTCTTTCAGGTGGAGAGAATTCAGAAGCGTTCGCAGCGTCAGTAACGGCAGACCCTCAGTGGCTAGATATCTCTTTTGCTAGCTTAGTTGTTAGCGGACTCGATTCAAATGCCGGCTTTGCTGAAGTGAGCTTTAATTTTAATTATGCCAGCACACCAGAGGTGGATGCAGCGGTTGACACATGGCTAGTCAACCGCGACGAAGTGCTTGGCTGGCAACTATCAGGTAATCAACAAATAATTTTTGATGATTTCGAAACTGATTTAGGCGGTTGGAGTTCATGGGGGCCAGGTACCGTAACCCTAGACACCACAACAGCCCATACTGGCAACGGCAGCTTAAAAATGACGGGGCGCACCGCACCCTATGTGAGTCCCCGTTTGTTTACCACGGGGCAACTAACGCAAGGCACAACCTACGAGCTATCCGTATGGGTCAAGTTTGCCGCAGGTGGCAGTGGTCCTATTGGGATTAAATCAAGAAAAATTGATGACGATCCTGGAGCCAACGGTCAAGGCCAAACCTACGGCACAGTTGCGCCGGATATCGAAGCATCCGATACCGAATGGACTCAGTTAAGCGGAACCTACACTCACAACATTATTGGCACTGAGCAGGAATTATATTTCAACGTGAAGGGCCCTGCAGATCTCAGCATGGATTACTACATCGATGACTTTGTCCTTATCGACCCATTGAGCGCACGACCCGACACCACGCCTCCTGTTATTACCATTACCGGCTCTAGCACTGTTTCGGTGATTATCAATGAACCGTACAACGATGAAGGAGCAACCGCTATAGATGCCACTGACGCGGTAGTGACAGTTGTTACAGCCGGTTCAGTTAACACCGCTGAGTTAGGAGAGTACCTCATTAGTTACACCGCCATTGATGCCGCGGGTAATGCAGCAACAGCCATAAGAACGGTTAACGTAGTTGAAGATGGCGGTGGCGTGGCAGAGGTCATCAGCAACCCCGGCTTTGAAGACGGCTCAACCAGCGGTTGGGCCTCGGTAGGCGGCGCCACGATTGCAATCGAACCTGGTGAATCTAATACCGGTGCGTACAGCGCAAAAATAACGGCGCGAAACTTTCCTTACAGCGGCATCAAACAGGCTCTCCAAGGCAAGTTAACCGCTGGCAGTACCTACGCTATCTCTGCATGGATTAAATTAGAAAATGCAGGCTCAGCTACAAATGCGGTGCTGTCACTTAAGTTGCTAGGAGTTTCAACCTTCCCTAACATTGAGACCGTTGAAGTATCGGGTGACGAATGGACTCTCCTTTCAGGCACTTATACAGCGACATCAACAGATATCGATTTTCTTCGTATCACTGTCCCAAATGATTTAACCGCCAACTATTATGTGGACGATGTTTCAGTGATGTTGATGCCATAAGCAGTTGCTGCTGACGCAATGTACTTAATCTAACGGCTGATCATAGCCAAGTCATGTTGAAGCAGCGCGATTGGCATACTATCTTAACGAATGCAGAACCAATAACAATTTAAGAACACTGGGGAAAAAGATGCTCCGTAAGAAAACCAAAATAATCGCTTTTAAATCCATCATGGTTGGCTCGTGCTTTGCCTTCAACTTTTCGAGCACTGTCGTTAACGCGCAAGAACAAGTAACCTCCGAGCAACCACAAGACGACATGCAAGAAGTTGTCGTTACCGGGATTATCTCTAGTCTTAAAAAACAATTAAAAGACAAGCGCGATGCGAATCAGATTAAAGATGTAATTAGTGCCGAAGACATTGGGAAATTACCTGACGACAATCTAGCAGAAGCCTTGCAACGCATTACCGGAGTGCAAATTAGCCGCGACTTTGGTGCAGGCGATGGTGTCTCCATTCGTGGGCTAGATCAAAACCGTGTAGAAATCAACGGGCAGTCAACCATGGGCTCTAATGGTGAGAGCCGCGGCATAAGCTTTAATGATCTGGCACCGGATGCGTTTAGCAGCATTGAAGTGATAAAAACGCCTATGGCTAGTATGACCGAGGGATCACTAGGCGGAACCATCAATTTAAAAACACGCCGCGCATTAAATTCTCGCGGCAACGTGCTAAGCGGCCGCATTCAAACTGAGTTTGTTGAAGATGCCTCCGCCACCAACACCATGGCCTCGATTTTTAGTAGCACTCGTTGGGATACTGCATTCGGGCCAATGGGAATCACCACCTCCCTCACGTATCAACCGCAAACACGAAGCAGAGATACCTCGGAAATGCGCTGGAAAAGCTATACGGGGAGAAGTGTCACCGACGCGAGCGGCACACAAATATCGGGGGCAGGCGAAGAAATTTTCGCGCCACAGCAAATTAAGTATCAAGCTTGGCAGCGAGAGCAAACACGGTCGGGCATTGTGTCTGGATTTCAATGGAGACCATCGGATATTTTAGAGATCAACCTTGATGCAAACTATAATGAATTTGATATTTCAACCGCCAGTAATTCAGTGCAAGCCACGTTCAACAATGGCAGCACGGCTTACACGAATGCCGTACTCACCAGTAACCGCACGCTTCTAGCCGCCGACGTTAACACCGCTTATGGTAATACCAATGGCTGGGCGCAAGACAGCGACAGAAAATCCTATGGTTTTGCACTGGGCGCAAAATACGACTTCGATACATTGAAAATAGATATAACTGCAGGTAAATCTCACGGACAAACCAAACAAAATAATTCCTTTTTTAGCACGCCAATTTTACCTAATAACCGACAAGTGTCCTACGCGCTGACCGAAACCGATGTTCCAACTCTGCGCTTTACCCAGCCTAACTCCGAAGGCGTATTGGTCCCGATAGACACTAGTAATATTGCCAGTTACAGCATCGCTGAATTGCAACTTCAAGATGGATATCTGGAAAATGATAACGCTGAGTTTAAAGTCGACTTCACATTGCAAATCGATGGTAAGCACTTGTCATCGATTCAATGGGGCGGACGATACGCTGAGCGCGAAGCTTCGCGCACACGAGATATAATCCCTGATACTCGCGCCAATCCAGATGATCCTGGCGAATTATTCCAAGGCGACCTCGTCGTTGATGTACCTGCAATTGCACGCAGAATGATTGCGTTTCCCGGTGACTTTTTAAACGGTTTCTCCGGTGGCAGCTACGACTATTTAGCACCCTACAATGGGGACTTTTGGTCTAACCCAGACATTTCAGAACTTTATGGCATTGACTTAAACAATGATCTTGAAAAAGAAATTGGCTATGGTTATGAGATCAAAGAACAAACTAACGCCGGTTATGTTCAGGCTAACTTTGAAAGTTATTTTTTAGATATTCCTTATTCTGCCAACATAGGCTTGCGCATGGTTGATACAGACCTCGACTCATCGGGCGAGCTGCGAAAAAGTATTAGCGGCGTGCTAACAGGAGAGCCCACATCTGACAGGAATTATTATTTAGACGCCTTGGGCAGTGCCAATATCGCTTTTGCAATAAAAGACGATTTTCTATTGCGCTTCTCAGCCGCCGACGTCCTGTCGCGCCCAAGAATCGCAGATCTCAGCGCGTCCACAAAGGTCAACACAGGTGACAATACGGGAAGAGCAGGTAACTCATCCTTAGAACCTTTTCGCGCAAGGCAATATGATATTTCTTTTGAATGGTATGGCAGTGAAACTGACTATTTGAGTGCGGCAATTTTTTATAAAGATATCGAAAGCTTTATCATTCGCTCTAGTGAAGAGCGAATAGTTGATGGCGCTATATACGACATAACATCGCCCTATAACGGCGAAGGCGGCACAGTCAAAGGTTTTGAGCTGGCTTTCACCAAAACTTTCGGGTTTCTTGGCAACTATTTCAGCGGCATGGGGTTAACTGCGAGCTACACGTATGCCGACAGTGAAACCCCCAACAGAAACATCGTCACAGGCAAGCCTCTGCCTTTGGAAGACCTGTCCAAAGATAGCTATAACCTTATCGGCTTTTATGAATATGAGCGCTTCTCTGCGCGCATTGCCTACAATTGGCGTTCGGAGTTCTTAGACAAAACGCAAGGTTTTAATCAGCAACCAGAAACAGAACGAGATAGAAGCCAGTTGGATTTTTCTGCCAGCTATAAATTGAGTAACAAAATACGCCTTGCTCTTAACGGCATTAATTTATCTAGGGATGCTAACGACAAATACCAACTGTTGGAAGAGCGCGACTTTAAAAAGACTTCTTTCGGCCGCCGATATACGCTCAGCCTAAGCGCAAGACTTTAATTGGAAAGTATCGCTGCATGCCCAGATATTTTCTAACACACATTACAAGAGCGTATGAAGCTCGCTACAAAGAGGTTGATGCGTAAAGCGAGTGCAGAGAATTATTAATCAACTAGGTATTTGTAATGCACTAACACTGAAACCAATTATGCTCATAAAAAATAAAAGCGCACTATTATTGAGGAAGCAATGAAAAAAACGATAGGATGTTTAACAATCTCAATTCTATTGAGTGCTTGCAGTAACATAACCCAGGTGGATTCACCAAATGTTAAAAAGATAGTCACTAGCCAGCCCAATGTGGTGCTTGTGTTGGCCGACGATATGAGTTGGTTTGATGTGGGAGCTTATCATCGACAATTTGACTATGCGCCTAAGAATGCCATCACACCCAATATCGACAAAATTGCCGATCAGGGTATGCTGTTCACGCGGGCGTTTACCGGCACAGCAATGTGCGCCGTAACGAGGCAACAGTTATACACTGGCCTTTACCCTGTTCGCAATGGTGCATACGGAAATCATACCCGGGTCTATGATAACGTTAAAAGTGCCGCGCATTATTTTAAAGATATGGGTTACCGAGTAGGCTTAGCCGGCAAAAAGCATATCTCACCTAGGGCGGCCTTTCCTTTTGAGATGGCGGGAAAAGAAAACAAAACTGCTAAGGGAGAATCTTCGTTTGGCATTGAAGTCACCCGCGAGTTTATGGCCAGAGATAATGCACAGCCATTTTTCTTAGTGGTGGCATCAGCCAACCCTCATGGGCCCTGGAATCGCGGTAATAAAAAACAATTTCCTGAAAAATCTATTACCGTACCGCCATTTCTGAATGATACGAAAGGTGTGCGGCATCGGCTATCGCAGTACTTAGCCGAAGTATCGGACCTCGACCGGGAAGTGGGCTTGCTAGAAGATGAGCTCGAAAAATTGGGCATTAAAGACAATACGATTTTTATTTTCACCAGCGAGCAAGGTAGCAGCCTCCCTTACGGCAAATGGACCAATTATGATTCTGGCCTGCGCACGTCGTTTATCATTCGCTGGCCTGGAAAGATAGCTGCAGGCTCAAAAACGAACGCAATGATTGAATATGTTGACGTGGTGCCTACGCTCACCGATCTTGCTAACAACAGCATCCCAGTCAACCTCGACGGTAAAAGCTTTAAGAAGGTACTAGACGGGATAACGGACACCCATAAAGAATACGTGTTCGGAATTCAAACTAGCTTTAACGTTCATGAAGGCGCTGCCTATCCGATACGCTCAGTACGAGGGTACAAGTATAAGCTGATTCACAATTTACTTCCGAATAATGATTTCTCGAATGTGGTAACAGCCAACCCTTGGTTTAGAGAGGAACTTCGCGCCGAGAAGAAAATGGGGCGAGATAACTATGCCCGCTATGTAAAGCGCCCCGAATATGAGCTTTACGATATTGTGAACGACCCTTTTGAACAGGTGAATATTATTGATCAGCCGCAGTATGCCAGCGAAGCTGTAACGCTCAAGGAGCGACTATCAGCATGGATGCTCGCACAAAATGATTCAGGGGTGGAAAAGGAGCTGTCGGTTTGTGAGCGTAAGGCATTTCCACATAAAAGATGTCCCTAAAAAATTCAGGGTTAAAAATAGCTACCTACATTAAAATTCACGGATATTTAATACACAATGAAAAAAATGATCACCGTCACGATCCTCTCGCTGTCGCTACTGGGTTGCAAACATAGCAACCCACTAACTGCAGACGATCGTGCGACAGGACAAGGCCTACACGAAACCTTTGCTGGTCATTTCATGATTGGCACAGCACTGTCTGAGCCACAAATTTTAGGCGCCGATAGCTCAGCTCGAAAACTTGTCAAAAAAGAGTTTAATGCCGTGACGCCCGAAAACGTCATGAAGTGGGAGCTTATTCATCCGAAACCGGAAAGCTATGACTTTGTGGCCGCAGATGCATTAGCGAATTATGCGGCGGAGAACAATTTATTTTTGCTGGGACACACTTTGGTTTGGCACGCCATGACGCCCAAGTGGGTTTTTGAAAAAAAAGACGGCTCTGCCGTATCGCGTGAGGTGCTACTCAACTACATGCAAGAACACATTAGGACGGTTGCAGGTCGCTACCAAGGGCAGGTGGATGCATGGGACGTTGTCAATGAGGCGCTCAATGAAGATGGCAGCCTGAGGGAATCGCCCTGGTATACGATAATCGGTGATGATTATATTGAGCGGGCCTTTACACTCGCTGCGCAAACAGCACCAAACACAGCTCTATATTACAACGATTACAACTTATTCGAACCGGCCAAGCGAGCGGGAGCGATTAAACTGATTAAAAGGCTTCAGGCCAAAGGTATTCGAGTCGATGGCATTGGTATTCAAGGTCACTATGGCCTTGATTATCCTGATCTAGACGAATTCGAACAATCAATTATAGAATTTGCCGCCCTAGGCATCGATGTTGTTATCAGTGAATTGGATATTACAGTGTTGCCCTTCCCAAAAAAAGAAAATCAAGGCGCTGACATTTCCATGAAGGTGAAACTCAAAGCCGAGCTTAATCCCTACACCAAAGGCTTGCCGGCCGTGATTGAGCGACAGCTAGGAAAGCGCTATGAGGAATTATTTGCCGTATTAAACAGGCACCAAGATAAAATTAGTCGCGTGTCGTTTTGGGGCGTATGTGATGCTAATACCTGGCGCAATGATTGGCCAGTTAAGGGCAGAACAGATTACCCCCTATTGTTTGATCGAGACATGAAGAAAAAACCATTCGCCTCGCGCTTAGCGCCGACTATGTAGCTAGGGGCAGAGTGAGCAGCTTTAACATGAAAGCCATGAGTATGTTTGACTCACTTAAAAAATCATCATGCAACGTTCTTATTGCCTGCTTCATTGTGCCAAGTATTTCTGGGGCGAACGATATACAAAAAAAACCGGAACAGGCGCAACAGAAAAAGCCAAACATTTTGTGGATAGTCAGTGAGGACAACAGCCCACTGTTAGGTGCCTACGGCGATAGTTTTGCAACAACTCCTCATATTGATCAATTAGCGCAACGATCTATCGTTTACGATAATGCGTTTGCCAATACCCCCGTGTGTGCCCCAACTCGGTTTTCGATATTAACCGGCCTGCATGCAAATGTTATGGGCACAGGCAATATGCGCAGCCGGAATAGAGTTCCCGCTTTCGTCGAGCCTTACACGCACTATTTGCAAGCAGCGGGCTATCATGTCACTAACGATAACAAAACCGATTACAACTATGCCACAGCGGTTACTGAGGCAGGCAAGGCACTCACTTATAGCCAGTGGCAAGTTCTCGATAGCAAGCTTTGGAATCAAGGCACTTATACTGACCGCTCACCGGAGCAACCTTTTTTTCACGTTTATAATATTTTTGAATCACACGAAAGCCGACTGCATAGCCCCATTAAAAACAGGAAGCACGACTCCAGCCAAGTAGCCCTGCCGCCCTATCATCCGGACACGCCTGAAATCAGGGCCGATTGGGCACAGTATTATGATCGTATAACCCAGATGGATGCGTTGGTAGGGGCAAAACTAGCTGAACTCAAGGCCGCCGGAGAGCTTGAGGATACCATCGTGTTTTACTATTCTGATCATGGCGGCGCACTGGCTCGAAGTAAACGTTTCGTTTACGACACGGGCACAAAAATCCCCTTCATGGTTCATGTGCCCGCTCAATTCAAACATTTAGTCCCGCACCCCATGGGGGAAAGAACGGCACAGATGATTGATTTGGTGGACTTAGCCCCAACATTGCTTTATCTGGCTGGGGCAGAAAGCCCTAGCCATATGCATGGCGAAAATATTTTTTCTGAGAACACAAAGAATCAAAAAGAACATGCTTACCTTTACCGTGGCCGTATGGATGTGCGTATCGATTTGGTCCGAGCCTTGCGTGGTAAACGGTTTAAATATATTCGCAACTATATGCCGCATCGCCCTAACGGCCAGCACCTAGAATATCTTTGGAAGGCAGCCTCGGTCCGATCGTGGCAAGAGGAATGCCAACAGGGTCAATGCAATAAAACGCAACAGCGATTTTGGCAAGCGAGGCCAGCAGAAGAGTTATATGACACCCGTGCCGATAAGTGGGAGGTTAACAACTTGGCAGACAGTCCACTTTATACAGACACACTACGGAAGATGAGAGCAGCATTAAGTCGTGAGAATCGGGGCTATAAAGATGTAGGGTTTATTCCGGAAGGCGAATTGGCGGCACGCACCAGGGACATCACCGCCTATGAACTAGTAAGACAAGATGGCTTTCCGATCGAGCTAATAATCGATACAGCCGAAATTGCTAGCCTCGGCAACCAAAAAAATATACCGCTGCTTAGCCAGCGGCTTGAGCACCCAGAAGCGAGCGTTCGTTATTGGTCCGCGGTAGGTCTCAATATTTTAAAAGAAAAAGCCAGACCCACAATACCCTTGCTTAAAAAACGATTGAAAGATACCTCAGCCGACGTCCAGATCGCTGCTGCAGAAGCGCTGATACAGTTAGGCGCCTCTGAACAAGCACTTTCCGTCCTGATGAAACAATTAGAAAATGCGTCCCCAACAGTTAGAATACATGCGGCTAATGCAGTTAACGAAATCGGCGACAAGGCCAAGCCCATTGCGGCAGAGCTGCAGGCAATGGTTGCAGCAATGGAAGCGCGAAAAGCTCAGGGCAAATTGCTTGGAGAAAATTACTTGCTCTCGGCACTGTCACACACTGTGGGCGAGCTATGCACAGCCGAGTGCCAAATCAGCGGACTTCGGTACTGAACCCATAGCCACCTTACAACCCTTAGCGGCTCCTTTGATCAAGCGAGCCATTATTTTAAAAATCAGTTAAATCAATGGGCTATATCAATTAACCCCATTGTTTATCAAGCTAAATACTTGCCAAGAAAAGCGGGCAATGATATGTTAGCGCTAACATTTCTAGTCTAGCATGTGTGCCGTTCGACCCAAATATAGCTGCGCGTATAGCTGACCAAAATAAAGGGTCCAGCCACCCATCTTTAATGTCCCACCAATAACGAATCTAGCAGGAGCAGAACATGAGCGAGCAGTTTTTTAACAACGTAAGCACAATCAAATTTGAAGGCCCAAATAGCACAAACCCTTTTGCTTTTCGCTATTACGACGAAAATCAATTAGTGCTCGGAAAAACAATGAAAGAACATCTGCGCTTTGCCGCGTGCTACTGGCATAACTTTTGTTGGGCGGGCTCTGATATCTTTGGTGCGGGCACCTTTGATCGGCCATGGATACAAAACACTGGCAATCAATTACAGTTTGCCGAGCAAAAAGCACAAGCTGCCTTTGAATTTTTTGAAAAATTAACCATTCCCTATTTTTGTTTTCACGACGCGGATATTGCCCCGGAAGGCGAATCGCTAAAAGAATTTCACGCTAACGTGAATCATATGGCCGATATTTTTGAAAGAGAGATGGCACGCACAGGCGTTCAATTACTTTGGGGAACGGCCAATTTATTTTCAAATCCGCGTTTTTGCGCCGGTGGATCAACTAACCCCAACCCGGAGTTATTTACCTATGCCGCAGCGCAAGTGAAGCATGTGATGGACGTCACCCATCGCTTAGGCGGACAAAATTATGTTCTGTGGGGTGGTCGCGAAGGTTACGATACGCTGCTCAATACTGATCTTCGCCAAGAAGGCGAGCAGTACGCGCGCTTTCTCAAGATGGTGATTGAACATAAACACAAAATTGGTTTTAAAGGCACGTTGCTCATCGAGCCCAAGCCGCAAGAGCCCACTAAGCATCAGTATGATTACGACACCGCAACGGTAGCTGGCTTTCTTCACAAGCACGGCATTCAAAATGAAGTGAAAGTGAATATCGAAGCAAACCATGCAACGCTAGCAGGGCACAGCTTTCATCATGAGATCGCCACTGCATGCGCCGAGGGCATAATGGGTAGTGTTGATGCCAACCGTGGCGATATGCAAAACGGTTGGGACACCGACCAATTTCCTAACGATGTAGCCGAATGCACTCTGGTGGTATATGAAATATTAAAAAATGGCGGCTTTGATACGGGCGGATTCAACTTTGACACTAAATTACGCCGTCAGTCGTGTGCGCGGGACGACTTATTTATTGCTCACGTGGGTGGCATGGATACTTTGGCCAAGTCTCTATTAAATGCGGCAGAATTAATCGCAGATGCTCCATTGGCTGATTTTGTTGATAAGCGGTATGCAGGATGGAAAGGTACGCTGGGCAGCAGCATTATGGCCGGAGAACAAAGTCTGGAGAGCCTGTCGAAGCTAGCACTTGAAACAGACCTCAATCCTACTCAAATCTCTGGTCGCCAAGAATTGTTAGAAAATATTGTGAACCGTTATATTTAAATATTGGGTCTGCTAGTGCTATAGTGGCGCGATTATTTTTGCAAGAAACCACCGCGCCACTATTTTTGCACTCGCCATACATTCAAAACTCGACTATTTGAGCGACCCATCATGAATTTATTAGACCAGTTAAAAGAAGTCACCACTGTAGTTGCCGACAGCGGCGATGTCGATTCCATTAAAGCTTTAAACCCTACCGATGCAACCACCAACCCTTCGTTAATTTTACAGGCGGCAAAACTGCCTCAATATCAGCATTTAATTAAAGATGCTATTGAGAAATCTGGCAACGATGTCGATGATATTTGCGACCAGCTCATTGTTAATTTTGGTTGCGAAATACTAAAGCACATACCTGGACGCATCTCATCGGAAGTCGATGCTCGCTTGTCGTTTGACAAGGAAGGCAGTATTGAAAAAGCACGCAAACTGATCGGCCTCTATAAAGAGGCAGGCATCGATAAAAGTCGAATTCTGATTAAGCTAGCCTCAACGTGGCAAGGAATTAAAGCGGCTGAGCAACTCGAAAAAGAAGGCATTGCTTGCAATCTAACGTTATTATTTTCTAAAGCACAAGCCATTGCTTGCGCAGAAGCGCAGGTTACATTGATATCGCCTTTTGTTGGTCGAATATTAGATTGGTATAAAAAAAATGAGGGCAAAGAATTTATTGGGGCCGACGACCCAGGTGTTAAATCAGTAACCGGTATTTATAACTATTACAAACAATATGGCTATAAGACTGTAGTGATGGGGGCTAGCTTTCGAAATACCAGCGAAATCATTGAATTAGCGGGCTGCGATTTGTTGACCATTTCACCCGCCCTGCTAAACGAGCTACAAGCCACTGAAGGCACCTTAATCACCAAACTCCGCTCTGATAATATTTCTATCAAAAGTCGCGACTCACTAGTGGCCTTAACTGAAGCCACGTTTGCTTGGCAACATAACGAAGATCCAATGGCTTGTGAAAAACTTGCCGAAGGCATTCGTAACTTTGCCAAAGATCAGGCCATACTCGATGGTCTGGTTGGCGATCTCATCAGTGACAAAATAACGGCCTAATAGCGCTTTGTACGAACTGTGGCTGAGTCAAAAGAGCGTATTAATGCTTGGGTTTTTAGGCGGGAAAAAACCTACTCAGCAATAGTAGCGGTGGACTCTCGTTCAATAATTTCGAAACCCAGAACATTGCGGTAATTATCGCGGTCTTTGCCTTTCTCCTCTAGCGACTTACCTGAAGCAATAATAGTCACCGCTAGCTCGGCCATTTTTTGAATGGGCTGCCGGACCGTAGTAAGGTTTGGATAGACCGAGACCGCCATGTGCCCATCATCGAAACCCGCAATCGACAAGGCCTCGGGAACCGCGAGTCCATGCATATGCGCAACGGATAAAACAGCTGCCGCCATATCATCATTGGCAGCGAAGATAGCGGTCGGCTTCTCTACGGCCGATAATATTTTTTTAGCAGCCGCTAAGCCTGATTCATAAGTAAACAAGCCTTGCTCAACAAAATCCGGGCAGACAGTAATTGCGTTAGCACTTAAAGCATCGAGATAGCCTTGATAACGCAATCGACTAGCACCCTGATTTGGATTGCCAATAATATGTCCGATTTTGGTGTGGCCCTGCCGAATTAACCTTTGAGTCAAATCAAAACTCGCTTGATAATCGTCCATACAAATATACGGTGATACGTTCAACTGCGTCTCGGGCGCAATGCGCACGAAACGGGCGTTGGCGCTTTGTAGAGCAGCCAGTAACTTAGGGTCATCACACACAGGCGGTAATAAAATCAGCCCATCAACCTGGGTGACATCAAGCAGTTCTTGCACTGATGCGATCGACCGATCGTGGTCATCATCCATTTGGTCTACCACTAGATGGTGCCCACTTGAGCGGCAACTCTTTAAGCCACTTAATAAAAACTTACTCATGTAAGAATTATCTAAATCAACATAGAGCAAGCCAATCAAATAAGATTTATTGCCTGCCAAGCGGCGCGCATCAACATTAGGCCGATAATTTAGCGCCTTAACCGCCTGCATCACTAACTCGCGCTTAGCATCGCTTACTTTAACGTGCTGACTCAAGACTCGAGAGACTGTCATACTCGACACTCCGGCTTTTTCGGCCACATCTTGTATGCGTGCTCGCATGGGCGCTGTCATATAATTAACTCCCCTAGCATTAATATCTTCACAACAAGTTAAACTCTAACAAATAAAAGCAGCGTTGGCATCGATTTTAAGTTAATAGGTGAAAACAGTGCGGAGGGCACAAAAAATCAACTCAAAAAGAAGCACGCGGACCTATTTAAATAATGATTATCAGTTAAAAATTGCCTGTGCTTGGTACATAAGCCAAACATTGGCTGCACATTCTCTCGCTGGCAATTGTGACCCAATCGAACGTGAACAGCCAACGCACTTAAACATCGTACGCTGGCTGTATTGGCACTTTTTCTCCGACACAAAGCAAGTAATCTACGTTTATCGGGGCCCTCACCTAGCTGCCGCAAACATGGCATTTGTAATTGCGCTCATTCCATTATCAGACTGGACACTCGCTCCATGGCTCGTACCAGAAAGTAAAGTCTGATCACCCCGCAATGCTTTTAAACGTTCATTCGCCATACGTGATGATGAATTTATTTCAAGCGCCGCAACATAGGCCTGAATTGCTTCTTGGCGCTGCCCCATCTGCTCATGTGCAAGGCCTCGATTAAGAAAAGCTTTATGCACTTCAGGGTGGTTTTTACCAAGGGCCTTGTTGTATTGCTCAATGGCACGCTCAAAATCACCGTTGATATAATGAACATTGCCGATATTAATGCTCAATGCTGGCGTCTCGCCACCAACGCGCCGCGCACTGTAGAAGTCTCGCATGGCTTGGCGTGGTTGCTGCAAGTTTTTATTCAACACTCCTCGATTCAAATAGATTTGCGCACGGGCTTTTTTAGCCTTTGGATCCTTTCGCAAAGCTAGCGTACAGTTGCGCACGCCTTCTTTCATTTGCTCGTGGTTCTGTTGAGCAGAATTTGCCGCCAAATAACACTGCTCGGCGAATGTGGCGGCGACCGTAGCTGCACTTAGCTTAGTCGAATAAGCGCCTACACAAACGGTACTAGCTGCAATCAAAATCGCTACGCGAACTGCTGTATGTATATTTTGGCTCATGATTTTCATAACACTTTCTCCATATCTCTTGCTGTTAAATCGATCGGTGGTAGATGCTAACTACTGCTCTTCTCGTTGATCGATAGGTCATGTCTCTAAGACACAACCTTAGAATAGCAATGCAGTTATAAAGCAGCTGTGATTTAAAATACACATAGCGAAATTTATTGCCCTGGGCCTGCCAATTCAGCGCAGCTACTATAGGGATCTGTTTTGTAAGAGCACGGTGGCAAAGTCATTCTGCTTATTTTCAATCGGCCGGGATCACGCTGATGTTTAAGGTGACGCTGAAGCGCAAAGACAAGAAAAGGAAACTTACATGGTATCTTTGCGCCGCTGCAGTGTTACAATTTTTTTGCTGACTGATCCATGAGCTAAAAAAAGAGGCCTGTTTATGACGGACGCACTAGGACTTCGCGCTGTATTTTCTACGTTGATACCAGCTACCAATGCCATGGTAGAACCCGATATGTCGCGTTTAAGTCCAGCTGGGGTGACCAATCAAACCTACCGCTTTGCCTTTCCAGCACTGCCCGCGACTGCCCAAGAACTAACTCAATTAATAGAACCAACCATAGAGCTAGCGCTAGCTTGTGAGCCCGACCGCATTATCATTGCCTACAGTCCTGAATACATGACAGATAATAATAATGCAGCTTTACACTTGCGCGATTTTATTGCGCAAAGGGTGACCGTGCCAGTAACACTGGCAGGGGATGCCGTACCCAATGCACTAGATGCACTCAATGTAAAACGCATTGGTTTGGTTACCCCGTTCCCGGCTAAAGCCAATCGCAACGTTGCGACCTACTTCGCCATGCGAGGATTTACCGTGGTAAATGAGGCTGGATTTGCTAGCGCACAAAAAGGTGGCGTACATAGCGCCCGCATTAGCGAGCAAGATGTGCGCGATGCATTTGCCACAGTCGCCACTTCCAATGCAGATGTGCTCGTTCAGGTAGGTACGGCACTGGTATGTGCCGGTTTCGTAGCAGAGCTTGAGGCTGAACATAAAAAGCCAGTAGTCGCGGTCAATAGTGCAACCTATTGGCTGGCATTGCGCCAGCATGGTATAAGTGATCAATTTGGCGGGTATGGAAAACTATTCACCGATTGTTAAAACTATGCCCCTCTAAAAATGCTTAGCAATAAACTTTTGTGCATAGTCCGTAGTGGCGCCAATACAACTGAAATTCAGCAACTCTCCTAAATAGTAGGTATTTTTCTGACCCTGCATGTTTGCTAATTGCTCGTAGAATCCCTCACGTAAATCCCGCGTACCCACATGCGGAAAATATTTCCAGTCGACAGCCTGATGAACGAATTCAATTTCACCACCCATTTTTACCACGAATTTATTTAGGTTTTCTATGACCACTTCCTGATTAAGCATCATTGCAGCCAACATGTAGAAAGAATAAACATTGCTATCAGCGTGGCGGTAATACCAAAAAACTGGGTGCCCCGAACGCTCTGCACAGAAGTTATCAGGTATAAAACCGCTCTTTTTGGGGAGATTCTTTACGGTACAAAGAATAGTTTTATAGTCGAGCGTTTCGATTTTGTTAAAAAACGTTCGTTCAGTATCGGTAAGATCAATAAAATTTTCAACCTCGTCCAATGGCGTAGTTAAAATAAGACTATCAAATTCTTCTAACGCGCTCTCTCTTTCGATAGTAATCACATCAGTATTCCGAGCAATATGCTTAATGTCGGCGCCATATTGCACAGTGTGATCTTGTGCAACACGAACCCATAGGTTTTGTATACCATCAGGAAAAACATACGCCTGATTTTTCATAAAACACCTAATTGTAGGCCAATCGAGATACTTTAAAACATAAGCCGCCGGGATATGGTTGGAGTAGCAATAGCCAAATCCAGTAAGATAAAGGTTGAAGACATCGGCCAAGTCAGTAATTTTATTTTTACTGGCGAACTGTGAAAACGGCACGGTAAGATCAGGGTCAATGTTTAAAAATCCTGGCCGCTCTATTGCCTGATATTTTTTTAAAATTGCTCGATATCGTACGAACAATTGCCAGTAAATATCAAGTTTTTCGCGGCAAGTCCATTTGGACTGGAACTGACCATTTTCATCAACAAATATATTTTCGCCATAAACTGCTTTTTTAATAGGAACCTGGTATTTTTCTGCCAAGCTAAATGGCACTGTATTATTTTTCGTAATAACACCAGCACCAAGCTCATAAATTTTTTCTTCAATCACGATACTTCGACATTTTCCGCCGGCGTGACTGTTACGCTCAAACAACTTAACGTGCTCATACCCTTTTTGTTGTAAAACTTCGGCAGCAGCCAGTCCTGTAGCTCCGGCGCCAATAATCGCAACACGCTGATTAATATTTTTTATCACGGTCAGTGGATAACTCGCAGCAAGTTTTTCTTTAAAATAACTGAGGCACAAAGTAATCCGCTCATAGCACTGCCGGCAATACTCGCCGTCATAATGTCTTGCCCAGCCAGATAAAAATTTTTAATCGGTGTATGCACTCGTAAAAGGTTTTGCCGAAAGCGCGCCGGTGTATGCTCGACGCCATAAATCTCGCCACTTGGGTGCGCCGAAAAATACTGGGTAGTGAGCGGTGTGGACACCTCATAGTATTCGACCCTGCCCTTTACCTGCGGAGCAACTCTATAGAGCTGCTCAAGCATTTTAGCCGCGAGGGTGACTTTTAAAGATTCATAGTCTGGCCCTCGATCATGCAATGCAGTACCCTGCCATTTTTTGAACCAATCATAAGGCAGTAAAATAACCACTTCAGCAACTGCTCGATCTGGATGTTTGATCTGGGCTTCAGGATCTTTAGCCGACGGAAAGGACACAAACGCCACTGGCAATACTGCATCTACATCCTGATAGTGGGTGCGAGCCGCATCATGATCATAGGATTCGGGATAAACCCAATAATTGCATCTAGGCAAACCTAACGCCGCCGCCGATTTTTTAATACCTGCATACAGCGCAACATGAGCTGTTGATGGCGATAGTTTACGCACGGCTTTATCTAAAGCGTGATCTTTGATGGTTTTTACGGGCAGTAGTTGGGCATAGGTATTGGCAATGCCGGCAGCACTGACAATAGTGTCTGCAAAGAACGCCTCTCCGTCGAACATACGGACGCCAATAGCTTTATTTTTTTCAACCAAAACATTAGCCACCTGAGCCCCCGACAATACCATGCCGTTAGCGGCCTCAATAATAGGTACAATTTTTTCAGCGATGGCCGAGCCGCCACCAACCGGATAAGCCGCGCCATCCATATAATGATTAACGAGCAACGCATGCATATAAAAACTACTTTGGCCTGGAGCCAAACCATAATCACCGTATTGCGCAGTTAATACACCAATGAGCTTACTGTTATCAGTAATGTTCGTTAATATTTCTAAAGTCGTCTTATCTGAGAACGCACGTGTCTTTTTCTGTAAAAAAAATCGGGCTAAAGGGGCAAGTAACAACGGCAGAGTTTTTTCCAAGTAGTAACCAACACCCAAGCTTTCTACCTGCCCAAGAAGGTGGAAATATTTATCGATTGATTGCTGGTCTGCGCCATTAGGGAAATATTCCTTAAGCTTTTTTTGGAGATTTTTTCTGCCACGAGGAAACTCATACTCTATACTGCCAAAAATGGCTCGATCATAGATATCATCCAGCGGCTCCCACTGCAGTTTATTATTTGTAATGTAGCGAAAAACTTTATTGAGCAAGCTACCCTGCACATGCACTTGACCCACATAGTGCAGTCCAACATCCCATCGATAGGAGCCTCTGGCAAATGAATGAGTGAATCCGCCAATGGTCTTATGCTGCTCAAGAACTAAAACGCGCTTTCCTGCCTGCGCGAGAAAAGATGCGGTACTCAACCCACCCATACCAGAACCAATGACAATCGCATCAAAAAAACGCGCTTTATTTGTCTGGGAAGATCGCATATAGGAGCGATACGCTTTTCCTACTGCCATGATGATTGCCTATTAAAGTAATGACTGGAAGGAAAGTATGCCCACCAATACACGGGTTATCGACAATAACCTTATAGCACCCACATCATGACCCTTAAATATAAATACATAACCATGCGGTCATAAAGGATACTCAAATTAATATTTTATTAGGTAGTGAGTAGCTGTTATTTTAGAATAGCGAATGGTTTTTTATTATCAGGGGTTTTACTTAAGGACTTACACAAGCTTTTTACTATTTTGCAAAAGCACCGCTCAATTTAGAAGAAGTTAGCTCGCTTTAAAAAAGTTAGTTTAAAAAATATCGGCGTATTGGCATCGGCATTTTGATTGCTGGCTAGCATGGTAAGTTTTATGTCCCAAATTGGGCTAGGGTTTTTTAAAGCCCTGCATTACTACTGCTTTAGACGACAACTGTAAATATAATGCTGCACTTAAACCAGAAGCAGCAAAGAGCATAGCCATTACCACTATCTGGTAACGGACCGCCACTAGCGGCGTAACACCAGAAAGTATTTGCCCAGTCATCATGCCGGGCAATGCAACCAAGCCTACAGCAAACATTGAATTGATCACTGGTATCATGCCCGATTGAAAGGCGATTCGCTTGGCTTGCGCTATAGGAAGATTATGTCCCAACTCAGACTCAAATCGTTCGGCAGCAATGCTCACAGTATTCATGCAGTTGGCAAATATCATTCCCGCTAAGGGTACAAGATAGCGCGGCTCGTACCATGGAGTGAGATTCAACACAGCCGAAACCACAATAAAGAGCGTACTGCCACCACCTAGCGCCAAGGCCAGCAATACACACACATAGAGTTGCGATTTGAATTGACGAACCGGACTCAGTGCAATCCAGCTGGCCACCATTAACATCACGGTCAAGACCACGCATATTAACCATGCATCGGTGGCCTCAAAAATGTAAACAAGAAAATAACCAATGGCAATAAGCTGCAGCAACATGCGGGCTATTGAATACAGTGACATCCAGCCTCGCTCAGACCAAACAAACATAAGCGCAACCACGGGTAACATTGGCAATAGCGCTATGCCAATATGCAACCATTCAATTTGTATGACACTAGTATTCATTCAGCAATAACACCTCGAACGGACAGCTTCCGTTTTGTATCTCATCGTAGGGCGGGTGTAAAATTTGAGCAAGGTTTTGCAGCATGCTTTGCCAAGGAGTCAGTGAGAATAAGGCATATTGCCGTTAGGGACGAGCCGCAAGACAGTTAGGCTAGTACGTTAGTAAGCTGGAAGTACACACGGCCGTAGGGCCATCCACACGCGTCAAGCGGCAAGAAAGCTGTTTGAACCCATCTTCGCACGCGTTTTGGTCACATTCCCATCAATAAAGGCCTTGACTTCCTTCCACTTTGCTTAAGAAAACGCTATATTGCGCGCGGTCAGTTTAGCGACCATCAGAAGGAGATTGCCCTTCTGAACCCTGCGATACACCGCAGGACCGCCCATAGCATTTAGCCCAGTAACCCTTCCAACCTGGAACGGGCAAGAAACTAAAGTACTGCTAAATTCACAAGCCTGGATTGACCCTGCTAGGGTACGAGCCAAAGCCAAACGCGTACGCTAAGCAAAACCGATTATCACTTTCACAGCCATTTTCAGGAACCAAATATGCTAGCAGTAAAAAGCCTCGAACGACTTATTGAAATAGAAGCCGACTTAAAAGCACAATACGAAACCAAGCTAACTGCCAAATCCGATGAAATAACTAAGCTTTCAAACTCGCAAAATGAGCTAGAAGCTACCGTTGCCAAGCAAAAAGCCAAAATTGCAGAGCAACTACAAAAAATCACCGAGCTCTCCGCACGATCCAGCGAAAACAGTCGCACCGAACAGCTCAATCGCGAACTTAATAATCAAGCAAAAAACCTGCAAGAAGAAGTCGCTATGCAGAAAAAGCGCATCAAGTCATTGCAAAAAGATTTAGCCGTAGAGCGCGATGAACTGAAAGGCTTAAAACAGTTTGACGTAAACAAAATGAAGAAAAACCTTGATGCGGGCAAGAAAAAACTGGCTGAAAAAACTACCGCCAATGAACTGCTGCAGAAATCTTATAACAAGTTTAAAAAAGACAACGAAGAACTCAAGCAGCAAGTAAAAGATCTAGAAGCAAAAGTTCCGGCAGAAGAAGAAATAGAAGAGAAGGAAGAGGCTGCCACAGCCTAGCAATACCCTGCCCTACTCAATGGTCTATTCACCATCGATCTTAGCACCGATGGTGAATAGATCGATTGGGGGCTCCTCAAAAAAACGGCCCCACTATCACGGCATGAAACAAGCCTCTCTGCTACCCTCCTCACTGCTTACGCACATACGACCATCTTGTAAAATCGTCCTTACCCAGCTACGGGTATAGCGTGCAAATCGTTCAAGCTGATCAGCGACAACCAACGTCATCCGATTAACGGCTGGCTGGCCTCCTTTGGAAAAAACCAACTCAATCATGCGCCCGTCTTCAGCACTTCCAGCGAGCTCAAAATTTGGATCAGAGACTATTTTTGCCGGCAGGTTATTTTTTATAACGCTATCCATATTACTAGCCGCATAGCTGGATTCTCGCGCCAAATCATTTTTAAGTGTACTCGCAGTAAAAACATCGCTGGCTTGGGCAGTCGATGAGCCACCCACTAAAGCCTGCATAATAGGGCCTTGCCAATCTTGCCTGGCTATACCGCGATGCATAATTTGCTGTTGAAACGATTCGATAGCTCCATGGCGGTTAGAAACCAACTGCACAGCATCGTCACCATGCCCTGTAATCAGCTGCCATGCGCTTCGCCAAGTACTCACGCCAGGCAATGGCACCGCATGATAAGGCTGCGACATATCGCCAACATAGTGCAACCCCCAACCCAAAAAGCGCCACCCCCAATAGGGGTGGCCAGTTTGAAAAGCATAAGTGGCTAATGTTTTATATAGGTGCGTGCGATACTCAGGATAGGTCTTGAGCAAGCCAGGCTGCGCTGTTCGCGTAACATAATCTAAATAATAAAAGCCCATATGAAATGGCGCTTGATTTCCGTAATCTAAGTTGGAATTGCCAAATGGCACGTCGCCAAAGCCATACTGATCACCAAACTCCGTACCACTATCCTCATAAAGATCCACATCCATACCAAAATCGGGCTCATCAGATGCTGCAGCAACAACATGGATAGGCATGACTAAAACGTTAGGATCTAAACCCACATAACGAAGGCTGTTGCCTTTTATAGCACTTTGTAAAAAAGTCAGCTCAGCAATAGCTATAGGTTGCATGCCGCCTTCGAGATCCTCAAAAGCCATTAATTGCCGATAGAGCGAGTAAGACAACGTAGGATTAATTCTTATGGCATAAGCAAACTGCTGCACAATATTCTCGGCTGGCGAGCTCGCATCAAAGGCCAGTGCATCTGGCCGTGGACTATAGTGCACTAAATTATCTCGCGCCCAGAGCTCTTGGTCTGCTAGTAACTGCTGCAGCCCTACAGCCTCTTGAACTAAAAAAGCTTTTAACGATTCTGTCTCGACTAGGGGCGCTTCAATGACATCTGGCATGGTTTGAAAAAGGGGCCACCCCAAGCTTGCATGGTCAGACCAAGCCCAACTTTTTGCCGCCACCGCTAAAAATAGAACCGCTGCTATACGACATCGCAAGACAGTAATCATAATATGTTTATCTCATGCTGTTGTTTATGGCGAGTAGATTTCCGCGCTAACCAGTTAGACTACCACAACATCCCTGCCGAATATCGATTAGGCCATCCTTCCCAAAATTGAGCGCTTTGGCTAGCCGCAGAACTTTAAGAAGAGTTTTTATGGCATTGCACAGACAACCCTCACTAGAGGCATCAATAGTTAAGTGTATATCCACTGCACCTACTTGGGCGCTAGCAGTACCGCAAGCCGGCCATATTATTGTGACCGTCAAACTAATTAGGCATAATGTCTGCCATATAGTGCTCCTGAACTCGACAGTTTCTATCGACTTTGTTTAGTGGCGATTTCATTTAACAATAAATATTGGCGCGCCGCGATGTCAAAATATCAAAATCCATCTTACCGCAGATATGTACTGGTGCTACTGACTCTCGTCTATGCGGTCAATTTTGTCGATCGACAGCTCATTGCAATATTACAAGAGTCCATCAAAAGCGATTTAGGCCTTTCAGACACGCAGCTAGGGCTTCTTACTGGTTTTGCCTTTGCCATGTTTTATGTCATCGCAGGCATCCCCATTGCCCGCTTGGCCGATCGCACTAACAGGCGCAATATTATTGCAGTATCAATAGGTGTTTGGAGCGCAATGACGGCACTCAGCGGTTATGCCGCCAACTTTATACAGCTGCTGGCTGCCCGCATAGGCGTAGGGGTAGGTGAGGCAGGTTGCAGCCCGCCAGCGCATTCGATGATCTCTGATATTTTTCCGCCCACTCAACGTGCTACAGCTTTATCGTTTTACTCGGTTGGCATCAATATCGGCATCATGCTTGGCTTTTTGCTCGGTGGCATCCTGAACCAATACTTTGGCTGGCGTATCGCATTTTTGGTAATTGGTGCCCCCGGGTTGTTGTTAGCGCTATGGTTTCGGTTTGGTGTTGAAGAACCTCAGCGCGGCTGGTCTGAGCAGCAAACAGTCGACTCAAGCTCGGTATCGTTAGGCAACGTTATTAGCTTTATTGTTGCGCGTAGGTATCTGCTGCACATTAGCCTTGGCGCCGCCATGAGCAGCATGGCTGGATATGGATTGACAAGCTGGACCGCTTCATTTTTTATCCGATCGCACGGTGTCCCCACCGCTGAACTTGGCGCTTGGCTAGCCGTTGGGGCAGGCCTATTCGGTTCACTCGGTACATTTATGGGCGGATATTTGGCCGACCGTTGGGGAGTCAAAGATAAACGCTGGTATATGTGGGTGCCAGCCATCGCCATTCTAGTAGCAATCCCGCCAGTAGTACTCTCAATGACACTTGAGCATACCACTACTGCTCTCATTATTAGTTGGCTGCCACCAATATTCACCACCTGCTACTTAGGTGTCTCACTAGCAGTGTTTCATGGCTCAGTTGAGCCACGGATGCGAGCTACTTCATCAGCTTTATTTTTTCTGGTCCTTAACATTATTGGCTTGGGTTGTGGCCCAACTATCGTAGGTACTGCATCTGACATGTTGAAACCTTTATTTGGTGATGACTCGCTCCGCTATGCGATGATCATCGTCATACCGTGTGCTTGCATTTGGGCTTCAACTCACTTCTTATTAGCCGCACGCGCCTACAAAAAATATACTGCCGAAAAGGTTAAGGACAGTGCCAGTGCAACAATATTTTAGCACTAGCGCCTGTCTAGGCTAAACCCGCCGCCACCGCGCACAAAAAAGTGCAGCAAAGCGCCGAGGATGGCAATGTTTTTAAACAACGGACCGGTATGCTCTGGCGCAATGTGTATAACAAACGTTATGGGCACAAGCGTCACAAAAAGCGCGAGGGCGCTGAGCCTAGTTCGCAAACCGAGTAGCAGCCCAAACCCCGCCATAATAAAAACGATGCCACTAAGTTGTAAAAAAAATACTGGCGACCCCAAAGTATTGACCAAATCCAACCACGGCGAAGCCTCAATACGCTGCAACATCATTTGTTCACGAACAAGATGTCCAGCGCCACCAATAATAAATATCAAACTTAACCCCACGCGAAAAATAAGATCTGATAGATTGTGATATTTAGAATAATCGATCATAGCTGCCTCAGCGGTTATTAAAACTACGAGCTTAACAAAATCTGATAGCTTGTGAATATCAATAAGTTATATTTGACTATGACTCACCAGCGCTGAAAAGCGCAGGTTGCCTGCCAGCAAGCCTTTAATTTAGTCGGCCAGTTAGCTTGCAGATACAATAAGCTAGCAAAACATGCACAGATAGATGATCATTGCTGTAGGTAAATAATTTGCTCAAGCAATACCAAATGGAACGATCAAAAATGTATTACGGCGAAAAGCTCAATAGCATCAGTCATTTGGTGGGCGTAGTATTTGCGCTGATGGCGCTTGGTGCACTACTGACTATCAGCTTACAAACTGGTGAGCCTATGATTATTTTTGGCTTCAGTGTGTTTGGTTTAAGTCTCGTATTGCTGTACAGCATGTCGACGCTTTACCACAGTTTTTACGAGCCAAAACTTAAAAGCATTTTCAAAATATGGGATCACATTGCAATTTATTTGCTGATTGCAGGCACCTACACACCAATAATGCTAATTAGCTTACAAGAAAATAATGGTTGGTTTATCTTGGGGGTTGTTTGGTCATTGGCCGCCATCGGGATCATCTCCGAACTGACCTTGACTGGGCGGACCATAAAAGTGGTTCAAATTATTATTTATCTAGCCATGGGCTGGGCCTGCTCGATGGAGATAGCAGCCATCAAAGTTGCACTACCAGGTATGGGCTTTCATTGGCTTCTCATCGGCGGTGTCGCCTATACCGCCGGTATCGTTTTTTATATTATCGATAAACTCAATTGGCTGAATCACGCCCACGGCATTTGGCATTTTTTTGTACTGCTGGGATCGGTGGCGCACTTTATAGTAGTCGCGGGCTTTGTTAGATGATCAGAACGGCCTGACCATCCAACACACTGCCTATCAAAGTTCACAACCCATTCAGCGCTGCAGTACTAGCTTAACAGCGCGCCAATTAAAACTACAACGATTCTAAAAACTCAATCATTGCTGCCTGCTGACTCGAGGACAGCGCTTCATACGCCTGCTTCGACGATTCGGCTTCTCCGCCATGCCAGCGAATAGCCTCATCAATGGTGCGCGCTCGACCATCGTGCAGATAGCCGATGCGGTTAACATTATTTGGATCAATTGGCTGCGTCACTGAGTCGTTAGCTTTCGCATCGCCCAGCATAACGCTACGCGCATGACCCAGACCCCAAAGTGCCGCGGTCCGCCATTCGGCTCCATTGGCCACGCCCTCGCCGAGGGTATCTGCCAAGCCAGGCCCCATATCATGCAGTAACATATCAGTATAGGGGTGTATCGTTTGGCTACGCAGCTCGGCAAATGGGTGATAATCACTCGTTGTCAAAGTATCGCGATGACAACTTCCACAGCCCGCGGAATTAAAGAGATTTTCGCCGGCGGTCTCGTCATAATCACGTCGCGCACCCACACCCAGTAAACTGACATATTTGACTAAATCATTGAGCTGGTCATCGGCTAACTCTTGCCCAGTTGCTCCACAACCAGTTTGCTGAGTGCCACAATCCGGGGCAGGAAAAACGCTGGTCATTACACCAATATCTGTGTTGAGCGCTGAAGCAGATTGATGTAAAACACTTGATGTAGCTGCCTTATAACCAAAGCGACCCAAGCGAGATACCCCACTTACAGGATCATCGACCAAAGCAGCACGACCAGAAATTCCATCGTTGTCCGAATCATTAGGATCTTCCCACTCAAGAATCTGCGACTCAGGAACCGCTTCAAGCAGCCCTAAACCCACTAACTGTGGCGCGATGCGTGCTGAGAAGCGTGCTGGATTACCATTGCTAAATACATAATTAGGCGAACGCAATCCATTGGCTAGGTTAGTCCAAGGACCTAGTGTTACATCACCTTCAGACCCACCTGTTATTTGATTTGGCTGCAATACTGCGCCGATCAATGGATCGGCATTGCCATTAATATCACCCACTTTAAAAACCCATTTATCCAAACTCCCACCGACATCAGCAACAAGCGCTCGACCATTACGTACATGGCAGTTAGCACATGAAGTGTTAATGTAGTGGTTACCTGCTTTGCCTACTTGTGCTGACCAAATGGGGTTTTCGTTACGCTCATCGTGGCTGCCATTCACAAAGTTCGTATGATGCACACGACGCCCACGAACAAAAGGTTGCGCATTCACGTGGCTTAAATTTGTCGCTATTTGCATAAATCGACCGGCAGGCTCTTCACTGTAGTTATAACCCAGCGTTGTATCACCGCCCAACAAACCCGCCGCGGGGATTGGCGTACCGTCATTCACACCATTGGGGTTGTTCACACCGCGCTGCCATTCAAACGGTGCCAAACCTGGTGTGCCGATTACATAAACATAAGAAGTCCCATAGTAATTCAAGCGCGCGCCCGATGGCACACCAACAAGGAACTGACTAATCTCAAACTCCATATTGACGCCCGCGAATAAATCCGTGAAGGCGGTACCTACATCCTTCCACTGCTGCGTCACATCGATTGTGTACTTGTACTGATCGCTTTGGCCAGGGCCTGCAGGGCCAATATATTGAAAGTCGTTGTCAAAGCGGCCGTGCTGTGCAGCCTCAATACCACTGCCATTAAAATGAAATTGTCCCGTTGTGGTTAAGCCGTAAAACCAAGCTCGAAATTCTTTTGCACCCAAGCGATTTTCCGTGATGTAGGTAAAGCGGATAAGGCTCTGCGGCTGATTAGCCGTTACAAAATCCTCTATTTGAATCCGCGCGGTGCGATAATGCCAGTATTCTGCTAAATAATGATCAAAGTGATCATAGTTAGTGCCACCGTAATATCCGATGTCTTTAGCATGGCGGTCTCGCCCACGATCACCGAAACGAGTAACCACTACACCATCGGCTCTGACATAAGAAATAGCGGGTTCAAGTTGCGTTGTTTGATCAAATAACGGCAATGCTTGCTCATAGGTGACGGTATGCCAAGTACCCCCGGCACCATCGCCATTGGTTTGGCCAGCGGCAGAATCGCCAATATAGTAATACAGCGGCCTTCCATTATGCGCCGCTTGAAGAGTCCCGTCGTTGCGCGTAATGAGGCTCAAATTTGCCACCCCACTAGCAATCCCATCAGTCACTAGCAGTGGCGGCCAGCTTGTTGCGCAACCTCCATTACAGTTGCTAACGCCGCCATTTATAGGATCGTTATCCCAAACATACAAGACAAAACTTGGGTCACTTGAACCCGCACCACCAACTAAAAGATCATTAATCGACGCCACTTCATTTACCGCTACTACGATGGTACAACCATTGACATCAACTGAATCTCCAGGCGGCGTATTCGGGCATAAGTCGGGCGTGTTATCGGGCACACCGTCATTGTCACTATCTACAATCACGCAACCCGTTGCATCCACCAGCGTACCAAACGGCGTGCTGGGGCATTGATCAATGCCATCATTCACGCCATCGCCATCCGAATCGGGACAGCCATTAGCCGCAACCGCCGTGCCGGCTGGAGTGCCCGCACATTGATCAACCGAATCATCAACACCGTCGCCATCTTCATCGGCCGCAGGTATGCCCCAGACTTCCATTTCGAAAATAGAATAACCATAAACACTAGATCGCGTTAGTCCTTGCATGCGCACAAAGCGATAGCTACCCGCCAATGCAACTGTGTCGATTCGATTCCCAAAGGTGCCGCCCGATTCACTGGCCATTGTGGTCCAGCTGCTATTGTCGTTTGAACCCTGCATTTCGTAAGTGGCAGCGTTGGCTGCCTCCCAACGGATAATGACTTCTGAGAGCGAATAAACTGCGCCTAGATCGAGCGTGAGCCATTGATTATTGGTAAACAGCGAGCCCCAGCGAGTGCTTATGTTGCCATCCACCGCGAAAGATGGCGGCCCCGCCCCTTCACTATTTTGACTACTGCTTGCAGTAGCGGTCGCCGTATCCGACAACAACTCAGGCTCTGGCGGAGGTGGTGGCGGAGGTGGCGGAATGGGAATAGACGCAACCACTTGGATGCGCGTAGCCGAGCCTGCCAACATGTTGAGCGGCAACAGCATTACAACTGCCAATGCCAATACGCTCATCCTGTGACGTCGTGCAGCCGATGATCCCGCACCTAAAAATAGGGCCGCCAACACAATGGCGCCCATCACACCCAGTAAGGGCACGTTCTCTTCAACCACTAAACCCGGCAGCCACTGCGCATTGTTAGGGTTAGAGCCATAGGAAATTTCGAGCGCGTCACTCACGCCGTCGCCATCGGTATCCACGCCACCCGGGTCAGGACTCGGCACCGTAGCACCAAAAAACCCTTGCGCCGAGGCTGCGCTTGAGACCAGAGTTAATGGGATCGTCACCACCACATCAACGGGCAGCCCCCCTGCCAAGCCCGAAGCGGTAATCACCAAGTCATCCTGTGTGCCAACCGGCGCATATTGACTGATGTCGAAATCAATGGCGGCGAGCGCACTTCCACCGATTGCCACGGAGCTGGGCACAATGCTAGCCACCGCCGTGTCAACCATGCCCGTTGCATCGCTAGATAAGCTAATGGACTCAAAAGAAGCCGATGGGTTTTCATTCATCAGCAGAATAAAAACCTGATTGCCGATGCTACCCTGTTCAACGTCGTAGGCCTGGGCATTGAAAGCCCACCCCCACAAAACCAGTGCAGCCATCAAACCGGCCAAATGAAAACGCCCCGAAGGAGTCTTTGAAACTATTTTGTTAACCATGTGACCCGACCCTATTATTGCTTTGCTTGTAACAGTAACTTTATTCTTACGCTTAGTTTAGCATGAAGGCCGTCTTTAAGCCGATCAAGCGCCCCTTCTGTAAGACCAACAGGGTGCATAGGTCGACAAAACACCAAACCGCATGACATTCTCGCTGCATCATCACAGCTTGTTGCGTCTGACGAGCGGCCTATTTACCTATTTATACCTGCTAATGCACGCAGGCATGTGAAGGCTGCCGCAGGCTAATCCAAGTCCATGCATTTTGCCGAGTTTGTATCAACCGGGTAGTGCTAATAGCGGCGTTTTACTTTGTTGCGCTTAACGACGAGCAGCCCTCGGAGGTATTTAGGCATATCCCACTATTTTTTTATTCATTAACAGTATTAACAAAACAAAAAAACTAAGGTCAAAAGAGGTTAATGGTAATAAATTAACCTGAGCAGTTCTTTTTAGAGGATGCATAGCCATGGACCGATATTATTACATCAGTAATAACACTGAAGACCTGAGTGTTATAAAAACCGAGCTGCATGCAGCGGGTATTGAGTCAGCACAGCTGCATGTTTGTAGCCCTGAGGACGGACCGGCAGAAGCTGCTGCCGCTGCTCGCGAGTTGCCGGAAGTTTCTTCTTTTGCAAAACGCAATCTTATGCAATCAGGTTTATTTGGCGCCGCAGCAGGTCTGGCTGCGGCACTCATACTATTATTAATGACACATTGGATGGGATGGGCAAAAACCCCTGCGGGCTGGACACCGTTCGCACTATTCGCAGTTATTATATGTGGGTTTTTAATGTGGGAAGCTGGCCTACACGGAATACAAACACCCAACCAAGAATTTTCGCAATTCAAAGATGCCACAAGCCAAGGGCGACTCATTTTTTTTATTGACATTAAACACAACCAACAACAGCTGCTAGAAAATATTACAGCCAAGCACAGCGAGTTGGAGTATGCAGGAACGGGCCGCGCCACACCAAGCTGGCTGATTTGGAGTCAGAGCTATTTGAAGAAAATGGTCAAAGCACTCCCCTAACACATCCACTTAAAGGCAACACTTGAGCAACCTAAAGGACAGTATGGAAAAAGCTACTCGTCCGCCCCATTAATACGCTCTTGACGCGCTTGCTCTTCAGCCATCGCTGCTTTGATTTCCTCTAACACAGCGTCAACATCTGCGCTTTGCCCGCTGGCCTCGAACTGGCCCGTCAACGCAATTTCTGGAGTCAGATCGCCCTCTTCGTAATGCGCCCATATTTCATCGGCATAATGCGCGCCAAGCAATTCAGGCGCATACTGACCATAATAACGGCTCATATTATTAACGTCACGGGCAAGCATTCCCTTGGCCTGATTGTTAGCAGCCGCATTAACCGCCTGCGGCAAATCGATAACCACCGGACCATCCGCGTCAACCAGCACATTGAACTCTGACAAATCGCCATGGATAATGCCGACGCATAACATGCGCACAATAAAGCGCATCATTAGTGCGTGATCTTCTCGAGCTTGCTCAGCTGGCATAACCACCTCATCTAACCGCGGCGCAACATCCCCTTTCTCATCGGTAATTAACTCCATAAGTAAGACGCCATCAATGCAGCCATAGGCCTTTGGCACACGCACACCGGCCTCGGCCAAACTGTAAAGCGCACTTACTTCAGCGTTCTGCCAGATCTCTTCTTGTTGTTTTCGGCCATAACGAGAACCTTTATCCATTGCTCGAGCGCGACGGCCACTGCGCACTTTACGGCCTTCTGTATATTCTGCGGCTTTTTTAAAGCTCCGCTTCATGGCCTCCTTATAGACTTTTGCGCAACGCATCTCAGTACCGCAACGCACAATAAATACATCGGCTTCTTTGCCGCTCATCAAGCGACTCATCACCTCATCAATAATACCGTCATCGACTAGTGGCTGAATTCGTTTTGGGACCTTCATACTACCCTTAAAAAATTAACGGTTAAAATTGCGTGGCACATAATACACAACGTTCTAACTGGATACACAGAATTACGAAAAAAAGCATAAACTAAGCTTCGCAACAAAAACCATGCGGCCTGCGTTTTGTTAATAGCCTGAACAATCCCACTGAAGAGCAACAACACCTATGCAAAAGTCGCGCAAAGCCGCCCTGCGATCAAGGCTATTCTTCCTGGTCTTGGGCAGCTTTATTTGCAACGAAAAATATTAGGGGCGGTGCTAGCCGGAGCTGCAACCATTCCAATTTATCGAATCATTTCAGTAATACTCGAACAAGCAAGGGAGAGTAGCGCAAGCATTCAGAGCGGTGACATCGCGCCCACTATTACTTCGATTATGGACGCATTGGCCTCGCAACCCGTAAATAGCTCAGAGCTTTTATCAGCACTGGCATGGGCAGTTTTGGTCATGGCGTGGCTTATAAGTATTACTGATGCTTACTTACGCAACTAGCAAAAAATTTAAATGCGCTAAGATTTTTGACGCTGAGAAAAATTTATTTTTTCAAGTGGTGCCAAGCCAATGGCTTTTCGAAATGAATGATGAAAATGATGCAATGCAGGCTCATTCCGACCAAAAATAACTTGTCGCAGCAATCCGCTTTGGGCTGCACGCTGTTGGTACTCTCCCATCACATAATCTTCCTGCGCTACAGTGCTATAAAAAACTTCAAGCGTCGCATCAAGAGTGGCAACTGCACCAACTGGCTTAGATGCGTCATAGACATTATCGGCTGTAACTTTAGGGATGTCGTCGTCAGACTGATCGGCTAAAACAACATCAGCTACAACCTGATCAAAATAAGAAGTAATGCGAGTGATTGAACGCGCAGGATTTTCGGGGTCGGGGTAGATACGCACAAGGTTGACCCTACCGGCGTTGACCACTATTTGAATATTGGGAAATAGATAATAAATGAGGAAAGCCCCATCGGTAAGTCGCCACTCCGATTCTGGTTTATCACGCAGTGTATAAATTTGTTTGCTAGCGGTCACAAAGCGATGATTTTTGCCGAACTCTTCGTAGGCAAGGTTATTGCCGTAAAAAATTTGCCCTAGAGTATTTTTGTGCAGCTTCTGGAAGTGATAGGTTTCACCGAAGGTATCGTTAGCCAACTTCCAATTAAGCTTCATATCAATTTCGGTACCACCGGCATAAATGTAACTTCCAAAGTCTAGGGAGGCAATTTCGTCTGAGAGCGAACCTAGTAGATTATCGATATCAAGCTCACCCTCGGGCTGCGGATGAACCCATAGCAAACCGTTACGCTCAATGGCGGGCAAGCGAATTAAACCGTGGCACGACTTATCAATTTCACCAAAGTGATCTTCCTCTGGTATAGCCAACAACTTGCCCTGTGCCGAGTAAGTCCAAGCATGAAATGGGCAGGTAAAGCGCTTTTTTTCTCCGCGCACTTCGTTCGTCACTTGTACGCCACGATGGCGACAAGCATTTAAAAACGCATGAAAAACACCGTCTTTATCGCGCGTAGCGAGTATAGGCACACCAAAATCATTTAACGTAAAAAAACTGTCGGCTTTAGGTAAGTCGCCAGACAGGCCAACCAATTGCGGGTGATTTCGAAAAAGCACCTGCCATTCCTTAGACGCCACATCAGGACAAATATAAGGCGTCGTTGGCATGACGTATTGCACGCCCGCGTCAATATTTCTGCCTTCATCGAGCTGACTCATAAGCTCTTTAAGCAAACTGACTTGTAATGCGCGGTTCATTCCCATCGATTCACCCATAACTATCGCACCCTCAAGGCGGCGTTGGATTTTAAGAGCCGCACAATGAATAGATAATCATCGCATACAAAAAGGGGCAGCCACTTTGCCCAGCAAGATTGCTGGACAAGCCTATTGTGACGCAATAACGGGCGAAACAGCGTTACAGTAGTTTCATCTACGGTAACGCCAGGAGGAGCACTCAGACCATGTTTTTATCATCTTGGTATTTTAACTTAAGCTCGCGCTTAAGAATTTTTCCGGTCGCACCAATCGGTAATGCTGCCTCATAAACCATAGTCTCGGGTATCCACCACTTAGCGCATTTTTCTGCAATACAAGCGAAGACCTCTTCCCGCGGCGGTTTTTTACCCTCTACTGGCTGGACAATAAGCAACGGCCGCTCGCCCCATTTAGCGTGCGCAACACCTATACAGGCGGCCATTAATACGTCGGGATGATCGCATGCTGCGTTCTCAACTTCGATCGAACTGATCCACTCACCGCCAGACTTAATCACGTCTTTAGAGCGATCGGTAATCTCAAGATGACCACTAGGATGCAACACCGCAACATCACCCGTTTGAAACCAGCCATCATCGGTGAATGCATCGCTGCCAGCACCTTTAAAATAACTCGACGCAACCCATGGACCGCGCACATGCAAATGCCCTGACGTTTCGCCATCTTGCGGTAACTGCTCACCACTATCATCGACGAGCCGCATCTGCACGCCAAATATTCGGCGACCCGCCAACAACTTTATTGGCACTAGTTCATCCGACGAAAGACCCGCATGTTGTGGTAAGGGCTGGTTAACCACTCCCATAGGACTGGTCTCCGTCATACCCCATGCCTGATGCATCGGGATATGCAACTCTTCTTCATATGCACGCAACAATGACTCGGGTAAGGCCGAGCCACCGACCACCGCACTCTGCACGCTAGGTAGTGCCACTTGATGGCTTCGGCAATGCTCCAGCACACCAAGCCAGACGGTAGGAACGCCCGCCATCAAAGTCACCTGTTCTTGATTGATCATTGCACATAAATTTTCGCCATCGAGGTTAGGTCCCGGCATGACCAACTTCGCGCCAAACATCGCCGCCGAATAAACCATGCCCCAAGCGCTTATATGAAACATCGGCACTACCGCCAATACCGTATCCGTTGCACCAATACCGATCGCATCTTTTGAGGACGCAGCCCAAGCGTGCAAAATAGTAGAACGGTGGGAATACAACACACCTTTTGGATTACCAGTGGTCCCTGAGGTATAGCACAAGGTACATGCAGTATTCTCATCAAATCGTGGCCACTCAATAGTGCTGGCATGGCCGGCAATAAAGCTTTCATAGCTGGTCAGACTTTTTGGCTCATTCGATTCATTCAAGTTTCCAGTGAGCTCAACCCAACCCTGCACGTTGGGGCATTGCGCATGAATACCCGCCACAATAGGCATGAAAGTCGTATCAAAAAAGACAAAGGCGTCTTCGGCATGCCCTATCATCCACGCAATTTGTGCAGGATCCAGGCGCGGGTTAATGGTATGCACCACAGCGCCAATACCAGATACCGCATAGTAAATTTCAATATGGCGATAATTATTCCATGCAATGGTTGCAACCCTATCGCCAGGCTTAACGCCAGCCTCGAGCAATGCATTCGCCAACTTTTTCACTCGCACCGCGCACTCCGCCCAGCTGTATCTGTGCTCGCTACCATCGGACTCGCGCGAATAAATCTCTTGGCTGGGATGAACCTCTTCTACATGCGTTAGCAAGTCGCTGATCATCAGCTCTTGTTTCATCATCAAACCTAACATTGACTATCTCCTAAAATTATCTTGGGGCGCAAAAGGGGCGGCGCGGCGAACTTTCGGCTATATTATTACAAATTACGCTGCTAATTTAATTCCTTACAAAAAAATAATCGTAGCGCTGCAAGCCCGGACAATAACGAATGATTCACAGCTCTCAAAGAACTGATCTTACGTTGCGTCCCTCGCTCGCATAAGATGAAAGCTTTGCTCGGCAAAACCCGAACCCGCTTTTGCATAAAAATTAAAAACCTCATCGATACCACCGGCTAACAGCTCCTCGCGCTCATCTTCATAGCGCACAATACTCGCTGTTTTGCCCTGATAACCAATACGGTTTAACTGTATCTGCGCTTGAAGAATATCTCTGGGTGTGGGCATAGAAAACATAATCAGCCCCACACCGCTAAGATCTATATGCGACCAAAATTCAGGCGCCTCAGCGTCACCGAAAATAACATAGCGTCCGGCTTGCGCATGATCCGCAACGCGCTGCCTGTCGACATCAATACCACAGACTTTTTGCTGCAAATCATCTTGCAGTGCATCGTATGCCCCAGTGCCCACTCGCCCCATTCCGATAACTAATGTCGGTGCGTCTTTAGGTTGTGAAAACTGATCTTCAAGCAAAATTCGAGGACTTTCAAAACGCTTGAGCACATCACTTAAACGACCATACAAATAGTGTGACCGTGTATTAAGAATGCTCGAAAAAACGAACGACAGTGACATACTTAACGCCATGATCACCAACCATTCTTTATCTAGTAGTCCCTGCGAAACACTAATTGAACAAACAATTAATCCAAACTCACTATAATTTGCTAGGCTCAGCGAGGCTAAAAAAGCACTGCGTCGACGCAAGCGCAGACCACTCAGCCAGAAAAAAAACAAAACGGCTTTAACCGGTAGCGCAATCGCCATAATAAGAGCCACCCCTAACATATCGATAGTTGGAAGCGCAGTGAAACCAATTGCAAGAAAAAAGGCTATTAAAAATAAGTCTTTAAAGCCCAATAAAGATTTAGCTAACTCCGCAGACTTTTTGTGGGTACTTAACAACACTGCAAAAATTAACGCACCTAGGTGGGCCTTCAAACCCACCAGCTCAAATAATTGCCCGCCGGCAAAGGCTAGAAAGATACCTGCCAAAGGCAACAATTCGCCATGCCCACAACGCTCCAGCAGGTGATGCAACAGTGGCCGAGCCAGCGGCAACGCCAACAAACACAATGCCCACCATGAAGGATTGAGATCCGAGGCTAGCGAAACAAAAATAACGGCCAAAATATCCTGTACGATCAATATTCCTATAGCAACTTGGCCATGTCGCGCGCGCATCTCACCATTATCTTCAAGCACTTTTACAGCGATCACTGTACTACTAAAACTTACCGCAAAACCGATAACAGCAGCACTGACTAGGTCGATACCCATAAAATAGCTAAGGCCTAAAAAACCTAAAAACAGAGAATTAATTATGGTCAGGCCGGTTATCATGCCCATATGACCCAAGGTCGATGCCCAGACTTCTGGCTTGAACAAGTTTTTTACATTGAGCTTCAAACCGATGGTAAAAAGCAGTAGTGTGACGCCCAATTCCCCTAACGCCTCTAGTGAGGGGTCTGGTTCGACACCGAGTAGATGCAAGCCAAAGCCAGCCGCCAGATAGCCGACTAACGGCGGTAAACTAAGCTGCTTGGCTAAAAAACCAAAGCCAAAGGCAACGAATACCCAAAGATAATCCATAGCGTCTCAATAAAAATTTATTTATGTTATGCACACTTTATACCTGCCACGATATAGATCAACTAAAAAATGACCCCGCTCATTCTCACCAGCCATAACCATTAATCATTGATATCTTTAATAAGCTCGCGTGGCAGCTTGCCCTGCAGCAGTTCAATTATGAAGGCACGCCGCAACTAAGATTACAGGCAGCACGCCAGCACCTATGAAGCTGCCATCTTTGGGGGCGATGTTGGGAAAGGGCAAATATTGAGGCGTGGTAATAAAACTATCTAGAGGGACTTTGTGGGATTCGGTCACTGGAATACCACGAGCGCCTAGCGTCACTCTTGCGTTAAACGCATTCAGCAACCTTAACCGGTATTGCGCATACCTGCGGCTATGCCAGCAACAGTAACCATAATTGCTTCCGCCATCAACGCATCTTCGGCTTGCCTGTTACGCAACAATAACTCGACCTGTAAAATATTGAGTGGATCGGTATAAATATTTCGCAACCCAATAGTCTCCATTGCCCAGGGCTGATTTTCTAATAGCTCTTCAGAACCGATAAGAGAAAGCACCGTAGTGACATCTTTTGCTAACTGCCCGCGCAACTCATGGCCTATATGCTGATTTTCCTCTGCCACCAGTCGGCTATCGTAATAAAGCGACAGCGCCATATCAGCCTTGGCAAAAACCATCTCTAGCATGGACAATCGCGTATCAAAAAAAGGCCAATGCTCACGCATACTTTGCAGCAAGTCACCATGACCGGCATCCAACTCACCCTGAATAGCCTGCCCCGCACCCAGCCAGGCCGGCAACATTAAACGGTTTTGACTCCACGCAAATATCCACGGGATCGCGCGCAAGCTTTTAATACCACCTTTGTTACCCCGCCGCGCTGGTCGCGACCCAATAGGCAAGCGCGAAAGTTCAGGCTCTGGTGTAGCCTGACGAAAATAGTCAACGAAATTGGGATGACGCTGAACAATATCGCGGTAGTGCTCGCAACTTTTTTGCGATAAGTCGTTCATTACCTGGCGCCATTCTTTTTTGGCTTTAGGCGGCTCTAAGAGATTGGCTTGCAAAATAGCGCTGCTATAGAGCGCCAACGTTTTTGTCGCTATAGATGGCTGACCCAGCTTAGTGCGAATCATTTCGCCTTGCTCGGTGACTCTCAATCCACCTTGCAACGTGCCCGGAGGCTGCGATAGCAACGCCGCATGCGCAGGCGCACCACCTCGCCCAATAGTGCCGCCACGACCATGAAATAACGTTAAATTGACGTCAAACTCTTCACAAACGGTCAGAATATTTTCTTGCGCACAATACTGACCCCAAGCAGCAGCCATAACACCAGCATCTTTGGCTGAATCGGAATACCCGATCATCACCATCAGCTGCTGTGCAATATATTGCCGGTACCATGAGTTTTCAAGCAGCTGATTCACAACCGCAGGTGCATTGGTTAGATCGTCTAGCGTTTCAAACAGCGGAGCCACCGGCAGTCGCTCAGAACAGCCGCTTTCTTTGAGCAGAAGCTCCACAGCCAATACGTCAGAGGGCTGGCTAGCCATTGAGATGACATAAGCACCGAAAGCTGTAGCGGGATGTTCCGCGACCAATGCACACGTAGCTAACAACTCTTGGCTGTCTTCACTAGGCTGCCAACGACGCGGAATCAAAGGACGATTGCTTTTCAACTCAGCATAGAGAAAAGCCTGACGATCAGCCTCGCTCCAATCTAAATAATCGCCAAGGCCCAGATGCTGGGTCAACTCTGAAAAGAATGCACTATGCACGCCAGCCTCTTGGCGAATATCGTGACGCACCAAGTGCAAGCCAAAACAACGCACACGTCGCAACACATCAAGCAGTGCACCATTTGCAATAACCGACATACCACTAGCAATTAACGATTCGTAACAAATCAGCAGTGGCTGCCACAAATCATCTAACGTTTCTATAATGCCCTCGTTTGCGGAGGCTTGATGATTTAAACGCTGCTTTAAATTTCGCAACGTTTTCTTCAATCGCAGACGCAGCTCACGCAGCAACACTCGGTAAGGCTCACGCGCATTATTTGTGAGTGACTCCAATCTAGCATCGCAAGCAGACATCGATAACTCTTCGATTAAACTATTAATGTCTCTGTAGTAAAGATCAGCCGCCTGCCAGCGGCTTAAGAGCAAAACCTCACGGGTAACTTTAGCGGTTACATTAGGATTACCATCACGGTCACCACCCATCCATGAGCTAAACGCCACGGGTGATGCAGTTAAAGGCAATGAGGCCCCGGTTGCTTTACGCAAAGAGCCATCTAACCTTCTCAAATAATTGGGCACTGCGATCCACAGCGAATTTTCTACTACTGCAAAGCCACCTTTGGCCTCGGCGATGGGCGTAGGGCGCTGCTCTCGAAATTCTTGGCTATACCAGATTTGACTAACTAACTCTTTAAGACGCGTACGAATACTAATTTCTTCACGCTCAGTTCGACCCTGTAATTCTAATTGACCCAGTAAATCATTAATTGCATCATATTTATGCATCAGCGTGCGACGCACAACTTCGGTGGGGTGCGCAGTAAGTACCAGTTCAATACGAAGAGAATCGACCGCGCCATTAAGTTGCTGTTGAGAGACGCCGCTTTCCACTAATTGGGTGAAAACAGTGTCTAATGTGTTCGTTGCCGAAAACTCATCATCCATTTGGCGCGACACCGCATGGTGCTGCTCAGCAATATTAGCAAGATTAAGAAATTGAGTGAAAGCGCGCGCCACGGGCAACAGCTGGCCTTTATCCAGCGTGTTGAGCAGCTCTTGCAAACTCCGATGGTCACGCTCACTGCCATCGTGAGCCGATTTAGAGAGTTGGCGAATATTTTCAACGTTGTCAAAAAATGGCTGGCCCTCAGCCTCGGCAATAACTTCACCCAAAAGACGCCCCAGCAAACTGACATTGCGACGCAAGGAAAGATATTTATCACTACTCATATCAAAGTCTACACAGTGTGGGAGGGAACCCATGGACAACAGTAAAGATTGGCAAACAAACCCGCTTAAGCAGCCTACGAAAAAATTGAACGTCTCGCAGGCTACCTAGTTACTCTACGACCATTGGGCAAGCTTCTGCAGCAGATCACACACTCGGCTCGAATAGCCCCATTCGTTATCATACCAATTAAGCACTCGAACATAATGCCCGCCGGTCACGCCCGTAAAGCCCGAGTCATAAATTGATGAATGCGAATTACCAATAATGTCTGAAGACACAATAGGCTTGTCAGTAAACTGCAAGATTCCACGCAT
>Ga0206129_10000977_pt1 | contig 40784 bp, 41 predicted proteins | sample Helgoland_Spring_8_FD_148616 | JGI IMG/M metagenome (GOLD analysis project Ga0206129, IMG submission 148616) | Pelagic subsurface seawater microbial communities from Kabeltonne, Helgoland, North Sea - Helgoland_Spring_Bloom_20160502_2 | ecosystem: Environmental > Aquatic > Marine > Epipelagic ...
GAAGGCAAAGGCGGTTTACCCGTTTAATGGTCCACCATACCCGCCGTTCTATAACTGGGCTTTGCGCAGCGGGTCCTGCCACCGCTCACCATTGCACATGCTGGTTCACCAGCGGAATGGGCTGCTGTTGTCGCTGCGCGGCGCTCTGGCGGTGACAGAGCAGCTTGGACAAACCATCTTTGATGCCCCGCCCTGTCACAACTGCCTTACAAAACCCTGCCTGCAGGCCTGTCCGGTATCCGCATTTGATGCGATCGGTTATGATGCGGACATGTGCCAGACCCATATCAGCACAAACGACAGTGCCAACTGTCTGACTACAGGCTGTACCGCCCGTCACGCCTGCCCTATCAGCCAGCGCGCCGAACGCAGCGCTGCGCAATCAGCCTTTCATATGAGGGCCTTTTTGAAATGAGCATACGACTGATCCTGATGCGACATGCCAACTCAGATTGGCACCTAGGCGTGCCGGACCACGCCCGGCCCTTAAACACACGCGGGCGCCAGGCATCCACTGCCCTTGGGGGGTGGTTACGGCACAACCAATACCTGCCAGACGAGATCATCAGTTCGACCGCCGCCCGCACGCTGGAAACCTGCGATCTGCTGAAACTGGACACACAGCCGCGCACTTCAGGTAAACTATACCTCGCCAGTCACAATGCGATGCTGGACGTGCTGCGAACGGCCACGGGCCAGACCGTCTTGATGCTGGGCCATAACCCGGGGATCTGCGCTTTTGCACGGGCGCTGCTGGCCAGCCCTCCGAACCACCTGCGCTTTGAGGATTACCCCAGCGGAGCCACCTTGATTGCCGGTTTCAAACAAACCGAATGGCTGCAAATAAAATGGGGCACGGGCCGGTCAAACGCCTTTGTGACACCCGCTGATTTAAGCGCTTAACCCGGCACCAGCACAGCGGATGCTGTTGTTTAATGGCCCAGAATTTGGCTCAGGAACAATTGTGTCCGCGGATTTTGCGGATCATTAAAAAACGGCTCTGGAGCATTCTGTTCAACAATCTGGCCCTGATCCATAAAAATTACACGGTTGGCGACCTGACGGGCAAACCCCATCTCATGAGTCACACAGATCATCGTCATGCCTTCTTCGGCCAGCTCAATCATCGTATCGAGCACCTCTTTGATCATTTCGGGATCAAGTGCCGAAGTCGGCTCGTCAAACAACATAATCCGCGGCTTCATACACAATGAGCGGGCAATGGCCACGCGTTGTTGCTGCCCCCCAGACAGTTGACCCGGATACTTATCGGCCTGTTCGGGTATCTTTACCTTTTCAAGAAAATGCATCGCAACTTCTTCGGCTTCTTTCTTGGGCGTATTGCGCACCCAGATCGGTGCAAGCGTGCAGTTTTCTAGGATACTCAAATGCGGAAACAGGTTGAAATGCTGGAAACACATCCCGACCTCAGAACGTATCTTATCAATATTTTTCAAATCCGAGGTCAATTCGATTCCGTCGACAATGATCTGGCCTTTCTGATGCTCTTCCAACGCATTAATGCAGCGTATCAAGGTGGATTTTCCCGATCCCGAAGGCCCACAAACCACGATTCTTTCACCGCGGTTGACGGTTAAATCAATATCACGCAGCACGTGAAACGACCCGAACCATTTGTTCATGTTTTGAATCTGGATGGCAATTTCGTCGGAAATTTCGAGGTGTACCTGTTCGGTCATTTTTCCAGCCTTTTATTATCGATGATCGGTTTCAAGTTGGCGCTCCAACCATTGAGAATATTGTGAAATCCCGTAACACACGACGAAAAATAGCAGTGCTGCGAAGGCAAAAAGTTCCCAATAAACGCCATTCCATGCAGTGGAGGAAAGAATAGGGCCTCGGATCATACCCACCAAATCAAACATTGAAATGATTGATACCAATGTGGTGTCTTTGAATAAGCCAACCGCGACATTTACAATCCCGGGAATAGAAACTTTCAGCGCCTGCGGCAGAATGATCAACCGCATCGCTTGCGCATAATTCAAACCGAGGCTGTTCGCGGCCTCAAATTGACCAGAAGGAAGCGCTGCAAGCCCTCCACGAATAACTTCGGCAATGTAAGCCGCCGAAAATAAAGTGATCATAATAATCACGCGCAGGATAAGATCTATGTTAGTATCTGGAGGAAAGAAATAAGCCAACACAACGTTCGCTACAAACAGCAAGGTTATAAGCGGTACCCCGCGAATGAACTCGATAAAACAGACGCAAATCCATTTAATAATCGGCATGTCCGACTGTCGACCCAACGCCAACATTATACCAAGTGGAATAGATAGCGAAACGCATACGGTTCCCAGTATAAGGTTAAGCATGAAGCCGCCCATGTCTCGCGAAGGGACTGATGGTAACACAAGAAAGTCTTTTCCAATGTCAACCAGATAACCGCCAAAAATCCAGCAAACTAGTGCACAAACGAACCCACAAAGCGCTGCAAGCGCAAATCCGTACGACTCCAACCTGCGGGAGGCTAGTACGGCCACTGCGCAACCTGCAAAAGCAACGATGGGGCCTAAAATTGTGCCCCCCCAAATCAACCAAAATGCCAAAAATGGGTACACCACAGTAAATAAAAATAACTTTTTCGATACAGTACTGAACAGCACCGGTACGATGGCAACACATAACAAGACTGCCGCAAAATTTGGACGCCAAAATTCTGACGGAGGATATTTAAAGCCGTATATTAGTTGTGGCCAGCGTTCTTTTAACACGGCGAAACAGGCTCCAGTAGCGCCATCTAATATCTCATAACAATCACGCACTGAATTGCCAGACCAAACCCCATTCAAAAACCACGGAGCCACGCTGTTAAACAATGTGTATACGGCCCAGAGTGAAGCTATGGTCATGATTATGTTCAAAGGTGAGGAAAATAGATTTTCACGCATCCATTTAATCGCCCCAGTTTCCGACACTGGCGGGGGCGACTCTGGTATCAATTCATTTCGTACAAAAGAAGCGATCTTATGGGCCATTCTAACGCTCTTTCAATTTGATGCTATTATTATAAACATTCATCACCGCAGAAATACTCAAGCTGATGATCAGATAAAAAAGCATCAATAAAAGTACAATCTCGATCGCACGTCCTGTTTGGTTCAATGTGATCCCACCCAAGGTACCAGTAATATCCATATAGCCCACCGCAATCGCAAGTGAGCTATTTTTAGTCAGGTTAAGGTACTGTGAAATAAGCGGTGGAATAATCACCCTCAGGGCCTGAGGCAAAATCACCAAATTCATCACAAAACTGGGGCGCATCCCAAGGGCCGCAGCTGCCTCAGTCTGGCCTTTGCTTATCGCTTGAATACCTGCCCGAACATTCTCTGCAATAAAGGCTCCGGTGTAGATAGACAAAGCAAAGCAAAGAGCGATAAGTGATCCCCTGGCCCAGATCCCACCTTTGAAGTTAAACCCCTTCAATTCAGGATATTCCATCCCTATTGGTGACCCTGCAGCAAAAAAAACTATAATCGCGGGTATGAAAAAAAGTGTAATACTGGGCCAACGTGTGGCTAACGGAACTCCCTCTGCATACAACTTATTTCGTGCATATCGTCGGTACGCAAATATTGCCGCGAGGGATAAAAGGAAAGTAACAATTACAAAAGATGACCCTTCATTAAAAATAGGTTTCGGCGCGTAGATGCCCCGCCCAGTAAAGGCGAAAGCATCCCAAAGCATCGTCGCTTCTGGATTTTCTCCCCGAAAGCTGCGCGGCTGTGGTAAAGCAACGATAAAAATACCACTGACAATTAATATCCAAATCAAAACTGGTACATTCCGAAATACTTCGACATAAATTGCCATCAGCTTTGCGACTATCCAGTTGTTGGACAATCGAAGAATTCCAGCAAACACTCCAATCACCGTTGCCAGTATGCACCCAAGAAACGCAACAAGTAACGTATTCAGAACACCCACCATTGACGCACGCAGGTGGGTCGATTGACTAGTGTATTCTATCAGTCTTTGATTGATATCATAACCTGCTGGAACCTTGAGAAACTGATAGGAAATATTTAGTCCCTTTGCAGTCAGATTTTGAGTAAGATTCCAACCGAGGTAAGCCATCGCAAAAATTAGGATGATTAGGGCAGTGAACTGGAAGGTATAGCCACGGTAGCGCTTGTCATTTATCAACATTGAAAATGTAAATTTTGCCGCTGAAGGGTCAGTGGGCAGAACCATACCAATCGTCCTTATAATAATTTGCGACCAATTTGCAGCGCGGGCCGCTAAAAATCGTTTTGTAAACGAGAGATAAGGTCAGGGCGCGACAAAGGCTGCGCCCTGACCTAATTTAAGGCTTAACGGAAAGGTGGCGAATAAATCAAACCACCGTCTGTCCACTGCGCATTTAACCCACGAGAAATGCCAAGTGGAGTATTTACACCGATGTTATTCTCAAACAATTCACCGTAGTTTCCACCGGCTCCAATCGCGTGTTGTGCCCAATCAGCCGACAGACCCAGCCACTCACCCAAGGTACCTTCAGTACCCAATAGACGATTGATTTCCGGGTTGTTGGTTCCTTTGACCATCTCAGCCATGTTACCCGATGTCACGCCAAGCTCTTCTGCAGATATCAGAGCATTCAATGTCCAGCGAACGACATCACCCCATTCATTGTCGCCATGACGCACTAAAGGACCGAGTGGCTCTTTAGAGATAATTTCAGGCAAAACAACGTGCTCATTAGGATCAGCGGCGGCGGCTCTTGCGGAGGCTAATGCAGATGCATCAGTCGTGTAGACGTCACATGCGCCTGCGAAGTATTGCTGTTTCGCTTCATTTCCTGTCTCAACCGGAATCGGCTCGTAGCTGATATTATTGACACGAAAGAAATCGGCCAAATTCAATTCAGTTGTAGTTCCAGTTTGGATGCAAATTGACGCCCCGTCCAGTTCTGTCGCCGAGGATACTCCCAGCGCTTTAGGGACTAAAAAGCCTTGACCGTCATAGTAGTTGACACCAACAAATTCCAACTTGAGTTCGACATCTCTCTGGAAAGTCCATGTTGTATTTCGGGCCAACATGTCGATCTCGCCTGAATTCAATGCTGTAAAGCGCACTTTAGTGGTGAGCGGTACAAATTCAACTGCCATTGGATCGCCAAGTACTGCTGCAGCAACAGCACGACACACGCCAATATCAAAACCCTGCCATACACCGCTGGCATCTGGCTCCGCAAAACCAGTTAAACCGGTGCTTACTCCACAGTTCAGCTTGCCACGTGCTTGTACGTCATCCAATGTTCCGGCCATTGCTGCACCAGCCGCTAGGCCCGCCGCAGTCATAGTGCCCAAAATTACCGAATATTTCATATTTACCTCTTCCTGATGTTTAGCACAGATACAGTGCATTTACCCCGGGTATGAATCCCCAGATGATTAGCGTCATTAGGACATCCTGTCCTTTTGTAAAGATATTAGTGCGGATTCAAATCCATTCGTCAAGTTTAAGCAGCATGATTTCACCTTAATCCTCCTAATATAGTACTTTATGTCTCAAAAACAGATAAATTGGTAAATTTACTAACAGAGATCAAAAAAACTATGAGCACAGCAAAACGCTTCCCGCTTGAGACCGGCCTCGGCAATCGCAGTCTCATCGTCTCCCCACTGTTCCGCTTGCCAAGATTCGTCAACATGCGATAAATCCCACAAATCTTCAACCTCTAGGTGTTTTTTGGCAGCTGCAAGACCAATAACCAATGATCCAGACAAAGCCACTAAATCGTGTAGAGCAGCCAGTTGGAACGTCGACATCGCATGCACATGGCGACGAAGCCGCGCCAGACTATCAGCAGGTTGCACCACCGGCATCAAACCAGAAGAAACATTGAGCGGGGCCAGCAAAGCCCGCGCCGACCAGCTCACCAAAGGATCCCAAGCCTCTGCCTGCAGGTCTATTAATGCTTGTGGCGTGTCCGCGCGGTAACATATCAAATCAAATTCAGCATAATCCGCAACCAGATCCGCCACCTGACTATGCGCCGGCCCAACCTTATCCAACGCCGAGTTTACGGTCCGGGTCACAGGCATTTCGTCGGGCTTAACAATGTTACCCTGCGCCTGCCACTCCGTCGCAACAGCATCGGCAAGCAAACGCTTTGGCACGATGAAATCGGCTTTCGCCGGCGTTTTTAGAGCCTTTCCATCCAAATGTACCGTAAAGCCACTCGCAGTTTGCACCACTGTCGCATCCTGCCAAAACCGTTTTTTCGCCCAGCCGCTCATGCCGCATCTTGCCAGAGAGTGTTTAATATCAGAGGGATCTGGGCAAAGTCATTGGCAATGTGATCGGCACGTCCGAGCCGTTGCACGTCATGATAGCCCCAAGTAACGCCAATCGCATGCAGACCTGCGGCACCCGCCATCTCCATGTCAAACTGAGTATCCCCAATCATCACTGCATTCTTCGCCTCTACCCCAGTTTCTGCCAGTGCCGCCTGCAGCATTGCCGGATGCGGTTTTGACGGATGCAAATCTGCGCATTGGACCGTGAAAAAATAATCGCTTAGCCCGTGTTCCTCTAGTAAAATATCCAAGCCTCTTCGTGATTTCCCCGTTGCCACGCCCAAAAGATAATCTGAATTCGCCCATAGTGATTGCAGCACAACGCGCGCGTTTGGATAAAGCGGTGAGGACTGCGTGGTGCCATTGTGCGCCCGCAAACCTTTGTAGGCAGCCTTGTATCCAATGACCAAATTTTCATAAAGCGGTTCAGCCAGCCCCGGCATGAGCCGAATCACAGCCGTCTCCAGCGACAGGCCAATAATACCAACAATTTCAGACCGCTTGGGGGACGTCAGGCCCAGCGCCTCAAAACTGAGCGTCATCGAGCGCACAATATCATCTTGGCTATCTACCAGCGTGCCATCGACATCAAACAGAATCAATCTCAGCGTTCCGTTCACAGGTCATCCTCAAAGGGGTCATCCGGCACGTCAGACACCGCCCATTGCACGGTCCCCCAGGTTTGCCGCATATGCTCGGGCAAGGGCGCCGTCAGTACTAGCGCGGCTTTACTAACCGGGTGCTCCAGACGCAGGGATCGGGCATGCAAATGTAATTTTCGACTGATATCGCCTCCAAGCTGCGCACCCCAGCCATCGCCGGCATTCTCTTGGCCGGAACCGCCGTATTTGCCGTCTCCGATAATCGGATGACCAATCTCAGCCATATGGGCGCGCAATTGATGGGTCCGCCCAGTGATCGGTGCCAGCGCCACCCAAGACGCGCGCTTGGCCAATGCGCTCAGCACAGCGTAATCCGTGGTCGCCCGTTTTGCACCTTCTGTGCTGTCGACGTCACGTGGGTGCACACAGACCATTTTTTCCGCCTCGCCCCCCGGCCCGTGGCCGCCCGCTTTCATCAGACCGTATTTAATCGTGGCCATCTGCGGGCTAGGTACGCCCGCAACCGCTGCCCAATATATTTTACGTGTTGCACGATGACGGAATGCTTCAGTCAGCGCACCTGCGATGGCCCGGGTCCGGGCCATGATCAAAACACCCGAAGTGTCTTTATCAAGCCGGTGAACCAGCCGTGGCTTTTCTTCATAGCCGAATTTCAACGCCTCAGCCAAACCATCAACGTGACGGGTTTGCTTACTACCGCCCTGACTGGGCAGGCCGGACGGTTTGTTCAGCGCAATAATGTGGTCATCGCGGTAAATAACGCACGACTGGATCAGTTTAGCGTCTGCCGGCGACATATCTGTCTTGGCCTGCGCAGAGATTTGCCCCGCCTCAGGCAGTGGTGGAACGCGCACGCTCTGACCCATTTGAAGTCGCGTTGCAGGCTTGACCCGCCCACCCTCGACCCGCAGTTCGCCCTTGCGGCATAATTTTTCAATTCGTCCCTGCGAAATATGCGGAAACAATCGCCGCAGCCAACGGTCCAAACGCTGATCGTCATCACCCTCTTCGACCATGATCATCTGTACCCGGCTCATCCCCAAACCCCGCGCGCCAGCACAATACCGCCAAAAACAGCCGCCAAAGACAGCATCACAGAGGCCAAAATATACCCGCCGGCAAAAATCATACGCCCGTCTTCTATCAATTTGAACGTATCCAGAGAGAACGCCGAAAACGTCGTGACCCCCCCTAGAATCCCAGTCATTGCAAACACCATCATTCGATCTGCGCCTTTCGCTGTCAGCACCACAAAAGCGGCCCCCATTAAGAACGAGCCGATTATATTCACCGCCAGCGTCCCATAGGGAAACAGCAGAGTGATCGAAACAGCATATCGCAGGGCTGCACCGATGGCACCGCCGCAGGCTGCGTAAATAAACATCATGCCGCGTCTGTATCCTCAGCAGGCAGGATGTCAAGGCATCCTCCTCGAAACACTACGCCTCACAAAACCAATGCGCCGCCCAATATACCAATCCAGTGCGTGCACAGGCCCGCACGAAACAGTCCAGTGTGAGGCCGGTTCGGAACCAGTAAGCCACCCGTGTGAGACCTGGAGCCATTGCAAGAAATAAACCGCCCGCGTTAGGGTTTTCGACCGCGCTGTTTAACAAAATAATCCAGCCGCTTTTTTAACTCGCGTTCAAAGCCGCGTTCGACCGGTTGGTATAATATCGGTCGTTTCATCGTATCAGGGAAATAATTTTGCCCCGAAAACCCACCTTCGACATCATGATCATAAGCATAACCGTCACCATAGCCCTGGTCTTTCATCAAAGAGGTCGGCGCGTTCAGGATATGTTTCGGCGGCGGTTCGGACCCAGTCTGTTTTGCCGCAACCCGCGCCGCCTTGTACGCCACATAAGTAGCGTTGGATTTCGGTGCCAGCGCCAAATAGGTCACCGCCTGTGCCAAAGCCAATTCACCCTCGGGGCTGCCCAGCCGCTCAAAGGTCTGCCAGCTTTGCAGGCAAATTGACTGCGCCTGTGGATCTGCCAGACCAATATCTTCAACCGCCATACGGGTGATGCGCCGCGCCAGATAACGCGGATCCTCACCGCCTTCCAACATCCGGGCAAACCAATAGAGTGCAGCGTCCGGATCAGAACCACGCACCGATTTGTGCAGCGCCGAGATTAAATTGTAATGCGCATCGCCTGATTTGTCGTATTGCGCCGCGCGACGCATCAACCGGCTGCTCAGCGCTTTGACATCCAGCTTTGCCGGCACCTGCCAGGCGGTTACTTGTTCGATAAGGTTAAGCAGGGCGCGGCCGTCACCATCGGCCATTTCCAACAGCGCCTCGCGCGCCTCGCCGGTCAGAGGCAATGCCGTGTCCAGTTCTTTTTCAGCGCGCTGGCACAACAGCTCAAGGTCAGCCAAAGTCAACCTCTCGAGCACCAACACCTGCGCCCGCGACAGAACCGCCGCGTTTAATTCAAACGAAGGATTTTCGGTTGTTGCCCCAACCAGAAGGATGGTCCCATCCTCCATGTGGGGCAAGAACCCATCCTGCTGGGCCTTGTTGAAACGGTGGACTTCATCAACAAATAAAAGTGTTCCACGGCCATTCTGATGCCGGATTCTAGCAGCTTCGAACACTTTTTTTAGCTCTGCGACACCGGTAAAAATGGCGCTAATCTGTACGAAGTGTAGGTCGGTTTCACGCGCCAACAGTCTTGCCATCGTGGTTTTACCCACCCCAGGAGGACCCCAGAAGATAAGTGACGAAAGCTGACCTGAGGACAGCATAACCGACAAGGGCGCCTCAGGTCCCAGCAACTGGGACTGACCCACGACATCCGACATGGTCTTGGGCCTAAGCCGATCCGCCAGAGGACGCCGGGCAAGTCCGGCACCGCTTGGTGGCCCGGGCGGCGGAACAACATTGTCGAACAGATCCGACATGACTACAACCTAAACCGAAGCAGGATTTGTTGCCCCCCACGTTGAGCCACCAATTCGATACGCCGGCCAGCTTTTCGCAGCAAGCGCGCAACATCATCGGTCTGCACGACCGGGCGGCTGTTGATTGAGTAAATCACATCTAGCCGCTGCATCCCGATACGAGGTCCAACCCGGCCCGCATCAACAACAACAACCCCTTCACTGCTGAGCGGCAGACCCAATTCTGCAATCACAGCCGGGTTGATTTGCGAGACTTTTATCCCGCTCAGCACGTCTTCTGGTCCAAGGGTGCGCTCTGCCCGCGCCGGTGTTTCTGGCGGCTTTATAAGGCGGAGATCAAGGGCGGTCTCAATCCCGTCCTGAACCACACTCAACCGGGCCGACGCGCCGATGCCCGCCACAGACATGCGGTACAACATCTCAGCCGGAGTGAAGATCAATTGTTCATCGACAGCAGTGATTACGTCACCCACCTGAACCCCAGCCGCACGCAGCGGGCTGGCCGGATGCAGCGCAGTAATCACGACGCCGCCAATTGACGCCAGTCCCAGCGTTTCAGACAGGTCCGCATCCGCTGACTGACCCGTGCCCCCCGCCCAGGGACGGGCAAAACTGCGATTGCCCTGTTTCGCCTGTTTGAGAAACTGTGCCACCAGCGACGCAGGGATGGCAAAACCAATCCCATTTGACCCGCCCGACCGGGTTAGAATAGACGTATTCACACCGATCAATCGACCGCGAGTGTCAATGAGCGCGCCCCCGGAATTACCAGGATTAATTGGTGCGTCAGTCTGAACAAAATATCCGCGCGCATTGCCCGTCACCGCCCCCGAGCGCGCCAAACCTGAAACTATGCCACTGCTCACCGTTTGCCCGACCCCAAACGGATTGCCGATCGCCAGCACCAGTTCACCCACTTCGACGGTATCACTGGACCTTAGCTGTAAAAAGGGCATGTCGCCTGCGTCCTGCAACTGAAGGATGGCCAGATCACTTTCCTCATCTGCCAAGAGAACCTGCGCTGCAAATTCACGCCGATCTTGCAAAACCACCCGTATATCCGTGGCCTGCCCAACCACGTGATAATTTGACACAACGATCCCATCTACCGACAATATTACACCCGACCCCAACGAGTTTTGAACTCGGGGCCTAAGCTGACCAAAATCTCGAAAAAACTCTCGAAAAAATGGGTCGGCGCCAAACGGGTTTTGACGCTGTGCCACAACCCGGCGCGCATAAATATTGACCACAGCGGGGGCCGCTTGCCGCACCAAAGGGGCAAAACTCAACTGCACCTCGGACAGGGTGGCCGGCACCCGGGTTTCTGCGCCAAGCGGCAGAGCAAACCAACATAAAAAAAGCCAGAGAAACCGCATTACATCTCCTTATATTTAAAAAGCGCCAAGGTGGTTTAGAAGTCATCGGTTATTCGCGTCGCAACAGGTCCTGAATTTTACGCCATCCGCCAGGGCAGACAAAAAACGACAAACAGAACCCAGCGGCAAAACCTGCCGCATCAGCCAGCCAATCATACGAGCCTCCGAACAGTACGCCAAACAGCAGCTGGATGCCCATCAGGGCCCCAATCAACGAAAATGCGCGCCGCTGACTTTTGCCAAGAACACGCAAATGTATCCACTGCAAAAATGTAAACGCGCCGATCAGGCCATAAACCCCCGGAAAGCCGCCAATAAGCCAGTGCGGTTCGTTCAAAGCATAGCCATATGCTGCAGCCCCAAAAATACCAGACAGCAGAAAAATGGCCAAGGTCGCAATCGGTGAAAAGACCTCTCCAACCATTTTGCCCAAAGCCAAAACCATAATGCCGGCAAACATCGCATGGGTGAAACTTGCATGCACAAACAAAAAAGACACAAAACGAATAAGATGTTCAACCGGGTAAACCCCGTTAACCAGCATCCAATCCAAAATCTGGCCATTAAAGCCATAGGTTTCCACCGCCACAACACGCCAGCCCAAGGCATTGCTATCGCCAATAATACCCCGCGCACCCAGCGCAAACACCACCTCAATGCCGATCATCATGATAAACAGCGCCGCCACAACAGGCGGGAGTGGATTTATAGGGCTGACATTTGTGTCTTCTTGCATGGTCTTCAGGCTCTACTTGACGCAGTGTTCGCCTATGGGTAAGCCAGCCTCGCCCGACATGCAATTCAAACACGGAGATTTTACCATGAGCGATGCGGTCCTCACGCAATCCTCTGACATCATCAGCTTCACGCCCCGGGTGTTTTCCGGCATCCAACCTTCGGGCGGGTTGACTTTGGGCAATTACCTTGGTGCGATCAAACGCTTTGTCGATATGCAGCAAAGTGGGGTTGAGACATTGTATTGCATGGTTGATCTGCACGCCATTACTGTCTGGCAAGATCCACAGACGCTGCGCCACAACACCCACGAGTTGGCCGCAGGGTATATCGCCGCGGGTCTCGACCCGGCAAAATCGATTCTGTTTAACCAAAGCCGGGTGCCCGAGCATGCGCAATTGGGGTGGGTGTTTAATTGTGTCGCGCGCATGGGCTGGATGAAACGGATGACCCAGTTCAAAGATAAGGCAGGCAAAAATGCTGAAAACGCCTCACTTGGGTTGTTTGGCTATCCGGCGCTGATGGCGGCGGATATCTTGGCATATCACGCCACCCATGTGCCGGTGGGTGAGGATCAAAAACAACATCTGGAATTGACCCGCGACATTGCTGCAAAATTCAATCATGACTACGGCGTCGACTTCTTTCCCATCACCGAACCGGTGATTGAAGGCGTGGCGACCCGGGTGATGAGCCTGCGTGACGGCAGCAAGAAGATGTCGAAATCCGACCCCTCGGATATGAGCCGGATTAATATGACCGATAACGCCGAGACGATTGCTAAAAAAATCCGCAAAGCCAAAACTGATCCCGACGGGCTGCCATCTGAGGTGGCAGGTCTGGAAGGCCGGCCAGAGGCGCGCAATCTGGTGAATATATATGCCGCTTTGGCCGACAGCAGTGTCGAGGCCGTGCTCGACCATGCTGGCGGCAAGCAGTTCTCGGAATTCAAGCCGATGCTGGTCGACATCGCTGTTGAAAAGCTTGCGCCAATTTCAACCGAAATGGCCCAGCTTATGCAGGATCCGGCAGCGATTGATCAGGTTTTAAAAGACGGGGCCGGTCGGGCGCGCGAAATTGCAGCGCCGATCTTGACGAAAACCTATGACATCGTTGGTATGCTACGAAGTTAAGAACGGCCAACGCCGCTGACCAAAGCCCCCAAAAAGTCTTTTTGGCATGAGGATTGGACACTGAGGGGGTCGGCGCTTGATGGCGCGCGGATCAACAGCCCCGCATCTGTCAAAGCGCGCACAATCGTCAAAGCCAGTGGCGATCTGTGTGTTGGGCCTGACAGCGGGCTCAGCCAAATGCGCGGCGATGGACGGCTCGACCCTGGCAACGGCCAACTGAGGTGGGTTTATAAAACGGTCGCACCGCCACTTGGGCGAAAAGCAGCAGAAAATCATCCGAGAGCTTGCCTTGTGCTGACCGCGAATAAACGCTGCGCGATTATACCATACTAAGGGTTGCAGACCCCGCAATGATTTGCAAGGCTCCGGCCGAAACGTGACGCATAGCATTTGCAGACTTACTGGATTACGAGGATCAGAAAATGGCAACAGGAACGCACATCCGCACCTATTTTAAAGGCCACTGGCAAGATGGAAATGTTGCTATTATGCATGCCGCCGATCACGGCACTTGGTTGGGCAGTGGCGTGTTTGACGGCGCGCGCAGCGTCAACGGCTTAACCCCTGATCTGGCTGCCCACTGTGAACGGGTCAACCGCTCAGCTGAGGCGATGATGCTGACCCCAACGATCAGCACCGATGACATGGTGGCGATCGTGCGCGATGGGTTGGCCGCTTATGCGCCAGAGGCCGCTGTCTATATCCGGCCGATGTATTGGGGTATTGATGGGGATGTTTCGGCGATTGTGCCCCTGCCTGACACCACGGGATTTGCGATTTGCCTCGAACAGATTCCACTGGCACCGCCGACTGCAAGCATCGCTTTAACCCGTACGCAATTTTGCCGGCCAACGCTGGACAACGCGGTGTTGAACGCCAAGGCGGGGTGTCTTTATCCCAACAACGCCCGCATGCTTGCCGAGGCGCGTCGCAAAGGGTTTGGTAACGCGCTGGTTGCTGACAGTATGGGCAATGTCGCAGAAACCGCGACGGCAAATATCTTTATGGTCAAGGATGGCGAGGTGTTTACACCAATCGCCAACGGCACTTTTCTGGCCGGCATAACCCGCGCCCGTCATATCACCAACCTGCGCAATGACGGAGTAAAGGTGCATGAAACCGTCTTGAACTTTGCCGATTTTCATTCCGCTGATGAGGTTTTTATGTCAGGTAACATGCAAAAGGTCACAGCAATTTCCGCATTTGAAGACACTCATTTTCAACTTGGCCCAATCACCCGCAACGTGCGCGAAATGTATTGGGATTGGGCCGCCACGCAGAGCGACTGAGCACACCATTAGATCCGTCGTATACCGGTTTCCACACCTGCCGCGCGCAAATCTTTCGCGTTGTGGATCAAGCTCGCATTAACGCAAAAAAGATTTAAGCATGCCAGATAGACGCGACACAGAGCTTCAAAGCTATGTTTCCCTGCGGGCTGCAATTGCCAAGACCACGCCGTTTTCCGACGGGGTTTGACGGGTTATTTCTCGCAGGCACGTACAACCGCGGCACACAGAACTAGTGGAGCGATCTCGACTATATCGCTGCGGCCAAACCCGAACACGCAACGCATATCGCGGATGTCTGGCTCAAATTGCTCGGAAAGTTCGCGCCACCGGTGCTTACTTAGCGGCGCGGGAGCGGGGCCAATATTAATCAATATCGTGACCAACGACTGACTGTGCTGCAATCTGGTGAGCGCCTGCGCCCAGCGGTTCGCCGAACGGTCCAAGAGTGATCTGAAAGCGGTTTATGACCCAGAATCACTGCTTAACACTCTACGGATTGCCCTAACACCCCCAACCACGGACGGGACCCGCCTGACCGCACTGGTGCAGGAGTTCGCACGCATTCTTGGACTGCTGCCTACGGGTATCAAACGCGGCGAATTGTATACGGTACAATTCGGTCTGGGCATACTGCGCGATCATGTGGCGCAGTTTCTGACCGAGGCCGCGAGGCTGACCGGACGCTCGGGTGCGCTGAACCTATCGCACTTACCACCAAAAGATATGACGCTGCTCAACCACTTGCCACTTGCCACTTGCCAATCGCCACCAAGTCTTCGCAGACGCTGACCGAAGATGATGTCAAAATTGCTGCAGTGTTTCTGCCGTTGGCCAAAAGACGTTGCGACACCCATGGTGCCGACTGGACCACCGACTTGATCAGCGCCACCGTAAACAGCCTAGAAACGCTCATTGGGCCGTAAATACGCCACAACTTCACCTGCTCCAGCATTAGATCACCTGCCCGAGAAGGAAATGCTGTCACGGGCAGGCCGAGGCAGTTTGCGGTAAAGTCGGTTATTGCCTAGCAGCAGTGTTTAGGTCATCATATAACGGTAAGGGAGTTCACGGTATGCGCAAGTTTCTGGTCGTCTTGGATGACAGTCGAGAATGTTTGAACGCAATGCGCTTTGCAGCCATGCGCGCGGCAAAAACCGGTGGCGGTGTGGAAATTTTGGCGGTTATTCCACCCGAGGAGTTCAATCATTGGATTGGGGTCGGAGACATCATGCGCGCAGAGGCCCGCGAGCGCATTGAGGTTCATTTTGAGGTATTTGCGAAATGGATGCGTGACCGACAGGGATTAGAACCCGAGTTGGTTATCCGCGAAGGCGAAACAGTGCCGGAAATTATCAGTCAAATCAAAGATGACCCGGAGATCGGCATCTTGGTGTTGGGCGCTGGCATTGAAAACAAAGGTCCTGGCCCGTTGATCACTCAGCTTACAAAAAGCGCAGGCAGCCTGCCCATTCCGATGACGATCGTGCCCGGGGATTTATCCAAAGAACGACTTGAGGCTTTGACCTAGTCGCAACAAGGCCCCTCAAAGCGGCCCTCATCGGCTGGCTGAGGCCAAATTTTTCGACTTTATAATTTACCGGACGTTTCGACCAATCGTATTCTTTGAACAAAATAAAAACGGATTTCGGGGACCGCTATCAACTTAAATGAAAAAATGATGGCTTTGACGAATATTGAGCACCGCGCAGGATTACGGAACTCAACGGCAACGACATCATATTGGTAAAGGTAAAAGTGGCTTTTAATTAAGCCCTCTGCCTAATTCAGGCTTCCGTTTGTGGTGTTGATTTGGTATAATTTTTTGGATCAATTTGTGAGTTTTGATGGACCTGTTTTACGTGAAGTGAAGGGCCGAATTGGGATTGATGATCCGCTTTTCAAGATCGCAGCGCTGTTGGATTGGGCGGAGTTTTCCACCATTTTGAAGCGGGCTCTTGGGCGGTCCGGTTTGAATATATCTGGGAATGAGCCTTTGATTTTGTTCCCTCGTCTTTTGGGACCAGTGGCATGGCTTTTCAGATCCCAAGCCAGAGCGCGCTTTGAAGGTTCGATTGGGTTTCATGCTGTTTTGTGGCCTTGATCTGCATAGCTCCGTGCCCCGCGAAACAACGCATTGCCAGTTTCGAAAAGCCTTGGTGTAGCAGGTGTTTACGATGATCTTCTTGCGCAGGTCTGCCGTCAAATCGAGAACCACGGGCTGAAGCTACACCAAGCCGAGGCCGCCATTATTGGTGCAACTCTGATTGAAAGCGCTGCCCACCCACGCACACAGATCAAAGCTCCGCTGGATAGAGAGAAAGGCGACATCCAAGAAGATCCGCAGATCCGTTTCAGCGCAGACGAGGACGCCCGATGGGCAAAGAACGGTTCATAGAGCCTGTTGGGCTATAAGGGATTTGCGCGCACAGATGAGGATGGCTTTGTCGACAAAATACATGTCACACCCGCCAATTTTGGTGAAAGCCCACAATTTGGCGCGATGATTGAGGGGGCCAATGCGCAACGCACCCTAGCCGACAAAGCCTACGCCAACAAAGTAAACAGAGCTGCACTGAAAGAGAAATATCGAGACGGCATTTTGCGCAAAGTCGCCCCGAACAGACCGCTACGCCAATCTCAAAAGCGATTCAACCGGCTGATCTAAAAGCGCCGTTTCCGGGTCGAGCCATGTTTTGGCGCAGTAAAGCGGCTCTTTAATCTGCACCGGAGCTGCTACTTTGGCGTCGCCAAAACCAATGCAAAGATGGTCATGGCCGCCATCTCGCAAAATCTCCTCAAGGCAACAAACAAGATCACGCTCACCCAACAAACCCCGGCTATCGCATAACCCAAACCCGAAGGATCAATCCGCCTCAAATCCAGAGGCAGAACCAAAAACAATCGCCACGCCAATAAATTCAACGATGCTTGGCAATCATGCAGGGGTCTTTACCTAGAATCCACATGCTAACATGCAGGATTTCTTCATGATTTTAAAGGGCAAGCTAACTATTGAACCTGAGGCGCATACCGTCACCTTGAAAGTCCGTGAAATCTTTATTGTCCCGCAAGTCAGGCGCCACCGACCCGTTGCGCAAAACGAGGCGCACCTGCTTTTGGTTGAACCTTCGGGAACGCCAGACACCGGAGATGAAACATCTGCGGCACCGCGACAATCGGCCTAAGTCGGCGGACTTTAATCTGCATATGCAGCGGGCCTAAAGCACCCTAGCAACGACTTCGCCTGGCTATTATTCTTAAGAACGTGACAGTCAGCTCAAATCGGGCGAACCCCAATCAAACCCTGCAAGCAGACTTAAAGTTCGCATGAATCTGCAGCTTGCATTGTTTTAGAACAATTCTAAAACTTGACATACAACTGCTTCAGGCCCATAGCTAGATCACCCTGGTAAAAATGAGAGCATGATGTTTATTCAAACCGAATCAACGCCGAATCCCGCGACTTTGAAATTCCTGCCCGGCCAGACGGTTCTGAAGACCGGAACAATGGATTTCCCAAGTTCCGCAACCTCCGACAAATCCCCTCTGGCCAGAGGCATTTTTGCCGTTGACGGCGTTTCAGGAGTGTTTTTGGGAACTGATTTCATCACTGTCACCAAGGCCGAGACAGTGGATTGGGACCACATTAAACCTGCCATTCTTGGCGCCGTAATGGAACATTTCCAATCCGGCCAGCCAGTGCTGGCCGACGATACCGAAGTCACTGCTGCCCATGCAAGCCATGACGGACCAGATGAGGGCATTGTCGACCAAATCAAAGAATTACTCGACAGTCGCGTGCGCCCTGCCGTAGCCCAAGATGGCGGCGACATCACCTTCCACGGCTTTGACCGTGGGGTGGTTTATCTGCATATGAAAGGCGCATGCGCCGGTTGCCCATCGTCGACCCTGACGCTGAAAATGGGCATCGAAAACCTGTTGCGCCACTATATCCCCGAAGTGACAGAAGTGCGTCCTGTTGCTGTCTGACGCGGTGCAAAGCCAAGGTTTGGTTCTGGGCTTTGACACATCGGCCGCGCATTGCGCGGCCGCTTTGCTGTCCGGTACCAACATAATCGCACATCACGCCGACAACATGGCACGCGGTCAGGGCGAACACCTGATGGGCCTGTTACAAGACCTGCTTGACGGCGCTGGTCACGGGTGGTGCGACCTTACCGCGCTTGGCGTTGGCATAGGGCCAGGAAATTTCACTGGTATTCGCATCTCGGTCTCCGCAGCCCGCGGATTGGCGCTATCATTGGGCATTCCAGCAATCGGCGTCTCATCGTTTGAGGCCACTGCGCTGGCCCACATAGGCCCTTTTACAACATCCGTGGCAGCCCCGCGCGAGCAGTTGTATACGCAATTATTTTCGACCGAAGGGCCACAGGCGCCACGGCTTGTCAGTGCCGGTGAGATCGATAAAAATATCCCTTATATCCCCTGCAGTGCGCCGCTGGAGCTGGCCGGTCAAATTGCCCAAATTGCTGCAAAGAGGGCAGGTACGCCACAGCCGCGACCCGCACCGCTTTACATCAAGGCCGCTGACGCCGCGCCGTCACGTGATCCAGCTCCAACATTGCTGGCATGACACCGCTGCAAATGGCCAAACTTCATGCGGCTGCGTTTACAACACAGCGCCCATGGTCTGAAGCAGAGTTTGCCACACTGATAGAAAGCCCGCATGTTTTTATCATCACAGATCCCTACTGTTTTGCCCTTGGTCGGGCAGTCGCAGACGAAGTCGAGTTGTTGACGCTGGCGACAAACCCAAACCAACAGCGCCACGGCCACGCCCAGCGCTGCCTTAAACGCTTTCACCAAGAGGCAAGGGCTCGGCAGGCAAGTACTGCGCTGTTAGAAGTTGCCAGTGACAATCAGGCCGCCTGTCGCCTGTATGAGAACAACCACTATAGTATCATTGCGGAACGCCCTAATTATTACCACAGACCGAACGGGCAACGTATAGCCGCGCTTATCATGTCTCGACCACTATAAGCGCCTTCTCATCCGTAATGGGATGTTTTCAATTCAGTTTAATCGGCCATTATAGCTTTTTTGTCAGTTTTTGGTTGACCCCCACAGGCGACTAGGCCCTAAAGTGTTTCATTACGTAACCTGCCCATAACAGGTAGGGAAAAGCGACATCCAGTCGTGAACAGCTCGTAAACAAATGGGAGACATTTATGACACTACTGAAAAAAATGCTTGGCGCAGCAGCCACTGTTGCAGCCTCTGCCAGCTTTGCAGTTGCAGAGCCTGCCTTGATCTTTGATTTGGGTGGAAAATTTGACAAATCGTTCAATGAGTTGGCCTTTACAGGTGCCCAACGCTGGGCAGACGACACCGGCAACTCGTTTCGCGAAATTGAACTACAATCAGAAGCCCAGCGCGAACAGGCGCTGCGCCGTTTTGCCGAAGCGGGCAATAACCCGATCGTGATGGCAGGTTTTGCGTTTGCAAGCGCATTGGGCGACGTCGCTGCCGATTATCCCGATACGAAGTTTACGATCATCGATATGGTTGTTGATGCACCAAATGTGCGTTCAGTTGTGTTCAAGGAACATGAGGGCTCTTATTTGGTGGGCATGATGGCGGCACAAGCCTCTAAATCGGGCACAGTCGGTTTCATTGGTGGCATGGATATTCCTCTAATCCGAAGATTTGCATGCGGTTATGCGCAGGGTGTTAAGGCCGTGAATGCCGACATCAAGGTTGTTGCAAACATGACTGGCACAACGCCAGCCGCTTGGAATGACCCGGTCAAAGGCTCCGAGTTAACCAAAGCCCAAATCAGCCAAGGCGCGGACGTGATTTATGCTGCCGCCGGTGGTACCGGTGTGGGCGTGCTGCAAACTGCGGCTGACGAAAACATCCTATCTGTCGGTGTCGACAGTAATCAAAACTATATGCACCCCGGCAAGGTTCTGACCTCGATGACCAAAAAGGTTGATAACGCAGTCTATGACGCCTTTTCTGACGGGGCTGATATGGAAACCGGATTTCGGGTCATGGGCCTTAACAACCGCGGCGTTGGATTTGCCATGGATGAGCATAACGCCGGGCTGGTTTCAGATGCAATGGCAGCTTCAACTTATAAAGCCGCCTATGACATCGCCACGGGCGCCGTTTCTGTGCATGACTATATGTCAGATGACAGCTGTCCTAATCTCAGTTTCTAGGCGTGACAAAATCCAATAAACCTTTGGGGCGGCAGGACACTGCCGTCCCGGCAATTGAGCTAAACGGCATTTCAAAATCGTTTGGACCAGTACAGGCCAATAAGGACATCTCGATCGCGGTTCAGCCGGGTACGATACACGGCATTATTGGCGAAAACGGGGCCGGAAAATCGACATTGATGTCGATCCTTTACGGCTTTTATAAAGCCGATCGCGGCGAAATATTTATCAACGGCACCAAAACCGAAATTCCCGACAGCCAAGCGGCCATCAAATCTGGTATCGGCATGGTGTTTCAGCATTTTAAGCTAGTGCAAAATTTCACTGTTCTTGAAAATGTGGTGCTCGGGGCCGAAGATGGTGGTCTGCTCGCACCGTCACTGGCCAAGGCACGCAAAGCCTTGAACACACTAAGCCGTGACTACGAATTACAGGTCGACCCCGATGCGGTCATCAACGATATAGGCGTCGGGATGCAACAGCGGGTTGAGATACTCAAAGCCCTGTACCGGCAAGCCGAAATTCTGATCTTAGATGAGCCCACCGGCGTGCTAACCCCGGCAGAGGCCGATCATTTGTTCCGCATTCTCGACAATTTGCGTGCTCAGGGCAAAACAATTATCCTAATAACCCATAAACTCCGAGAGATCATTGCCTATACCGATACCGTCAGTGTGATGCGGCGCGGCGAGATGACCGCAACGCTAAGAACCAACGAGACCAGCCCCGAAAAACTGGCCGAACTGATGGTTGGACGTAAAGTTCTGATGCAGGTCAACAAATCTCCCGCCATCCTAGGCCCGGTCATTCTGGAAATTGACAATCTGCGCAGCACAGACGCCAAGGGTGTGGAGCGGCTTAAAGGCATCTCTTTGCAGCTGCGGGCCGGTGAGGTATTGGGCATCGCTGGGGTCGCCGGAAATGGTCAGTCAGAGTTGTTGGAAATTCTAGGCGGCTACGGGCAAGGCAGTGGCTCGATCCGCGTCAACGGCTCTGAGATTGATCTGACTGGGCTGGCGTCAGACGGGCAATCGCGGCGTGCGGCCGGCATCGCCCATGTCCCAGAAGATCGCCAACATGCCGGTTTGATTATGGATTTCAAAGCCTGGGAAAATATGGCCTTCGGTTATCACCATGCCACTAAATATCAAACGGGCTTGCTGATGAACAATGCAGCCATTCGTCAAGAGACCAAAGCTAAGATGGAACGCTTTGATATCCGCCCCGCCGATGATCAGTTGAATGCCAATAATTTTAGTGGTGGCAACCAACAAAAAATAGTCCTCGCGCGCGAAATCGAACGCAACCCTGATATTTTACTTGTGGGCCAGCCCACCCGCGGCGTCGACATCGGTGCGATCGAGTTTATTCACCAACAAATCATCGCGCTGCGCGATCAAGGCAAAGCCATCTTATTGGTCAGCGTGGAACTGGACGAGATTTTTGCCCTTTCAGACCGGGTCATGGTGATGTTTGACGGCCAAATTATGGGTGAGCGCGACCCCGAACAGACGAATGAAAAACAACTTGGCCTGCTGATGGCCGGTATGAATGAAGAGGGCGCGTAATGGGTAAAATACCAGCGTGGGCCGATATGGTACTAATCCCGTTGATTTCATTGATTTTAGCCGGGCTGCTGTCGGCATTGGTTATCCTGGCGATTGGCGAGAGCCCGATAGAAGCGGTGAAACTGATGATCACCGGTGCGTTAGGGTCTAGCTATGGTTGGGGGTATACGCTGTATTACGCCACCAATTTCATGTTTACGGGCCTCGCAGTTTCAGTGGCTTTTCATGCCCGCCTGTTCAACATTGGCGGCGAGGGCCAGGCGATGCTCGGAGGGTTGGGCGTGGCCTTGGCCTGTCTTTACATCCCTTGGCCCCACTGGTCTTTAGCGCTGCTAGGTGCGGTTATTGCTGGCGCAGCCTTTGGTGGGCTATGGGCTTTGATGCCCGCCTATCTTCAGGCCAAGCGCGGCAGTCATATTGTCATCACCACGATCATGTTCAACTTTATCGCTGCCGCTTTTCTCAATTATCTTTTGGTCAATGTGCTGCGCCCACAGGGCAGTATGGATCCCGCCACCGCGCGGTTTCCTGACGCCACACAACTGCCGACGCTGCATGATGTTCTGGCACCCTTTGGGATCAGTTTCTCAAAGGCGGCTCCAGCCAACATCAGCCTGCTTGTTGCAATGCTGGCCTGTGTCTTGGTTTGGGTGCTGATCTGGAGAACACGCTTGGGCTATGAGATTCGCGCCTTTGGCCACTCTGACAGTGCCGCAAAATATGCTGGGATAAACCCGGTTAAAATTACCCTTATCGTGATGCTGATTTCAGGCGGTTTAGCCGGGCTGATGGCTACGAATAATGTGATGGGCGAAGCGGAGCGGCTGATGCTCAACGCGACTGAGGGGGCCGGATTTATTGGCATCGCTGTGGCGCTGATGGGGCGCAGTCATCCCCTGGGCGTGTTCCTGGCAGCAATCCTATTTGGCTTTCTCTATCAGGGCGGTGCAGAACTTGCGCTGTGGACAAAAATTCCACGTGAACTGATTGTGGTCATTCAAGCTTTGGTCATTCTGTTCACCGGTGCGCTGGACAATATGGTGCGCATGCCGCTTGAACGGCTGTTCGTACGTCTCGGCAAAGGAGCAGTGTAATGGATCTGCTCAATCTGTTTGATCTATCCGTTTTGGACAGTACTGTGCGGTTTACCACCCCGCTTCTGCTGGCCTGTCTGGCGGGGTTATTTTCCGAACGGGCGGGTATTTTTGATATCGGTCTTGAGGGTAAAATGCTGTTTGCCGCGTTCTTTTCCGCCGCTGTTGCCGCACTCACCGGTTCGGTTTGGTTGGGTCTGCTGGCCGGTATCTTTGCCTCACTGCTGCTCTCCGCACTGCACGGCATTGCCTCAATCACCTTTCGCGGCAACCAGCTGATCTCAGGTGTTGCAATTAATTTTCTGGCCGCGGGATTAACCGTGCTGATCGCACAGGACTGGTTTCAACAAGGTGGCAGAACACCGTCTTTGCTGAGTGGAGGACGGTTTGAAAGCCTTACCCTGCCATTTGCCACAGCCCTGCGCGAGGTGCCGCTTTTTGGCCCAATCTATCATGATCTGATCTCGGGCCATTCCATTTTGGTCTATGTGGCCTTTGCGGCTGTCCCTGTAAGCTGGTGGATCCTGTACCGGACAAGATTTGGCCTGCGACTCCGCGCAGTTGGCGAAAACCCGGCAGCGGTGGATACAGCCGGTATATCAGTGACGCAGCTTCGCTTTGCAGCAGTCGCGATCTGTGGCCTGCTTTGTGGACTTGCAGGCGCCTATTTGGCAACCGGCCAGCAAGCGGGCTTTGTTAAGGACATGACCGCAGGACGCGGTTATATTGCGCTTGCGGCGCTGATTTTCGCCAAATGGCGACCTTGGCACGCGCTATCAGCCACGATCTTGTTTGGCTATCTGCAGGCCATTGCTCTGCGCCCCGACTTGATTGAAGCGGCATTCAACTTTAAGGTTCAAGTCCAGCTTCTTGACGCATTGCCGTATATTTTAACCGTGGTCATTCTCGCTGGCTTTGTTGGCAAAGCAATACCGCCAAGGGCCGGCGGTGAGCCTTACGTCAAGGAACGATAAACCAAAAAGAACACACAGCCTCAGCACCGTTAAGACCAGTTTTAAAAATATGTCATACCTAACAGCACAAAGGGCTATTGCGCCCTTGCGCAATCCCGCTGCAGAGCGATAGAGACCATCATGCAAATATATCTGCCCATTGCCGAAGTTTCCGTCAACGCCTTCCTTTTGTTAGGATTGGGCGGAATGGTGGGCGTGTTGTCGGGAATGTTTGGCGTCGGTGGGGGCTTTTTAATGACACCACTGTTGTTTTTCATCGGCATCCCCCCTGCAATAGCAGTGGCAACCGAGGCCAATCAAATCGTTGCCTCATCGTTTTCAGGTGTTCTCGCACATTTTCGACGGCGTTCAGTAGATTTCAAAATGGGCACCGTTTTGCTTATTGGAGGGCTGTTTGGCGCCGCCATTGGGGTGGTGGTTTTCAACTATCTCAAAAGCATGGGGCAAGTCGATTTGTTGGTGCGCCTTTGCTATGTCGTATTCCTTGGCATTATCGGCAGCCTGATGTTTGTTGAAAGCCTGCGCGCGATCCAACGTTCGCGTAGCAACGTCAAGGTGTCGTTCAAACGCAAGCAGCGCAATTGGGTCCACACACTGCCGTTTAAAATGCGTTTTCGGACTTCAGGGCTATATATTTCTGCCATTCCCCCCCTCATAATCGGCGTAGCTGTTGGCGTGCTGGCGGCAATTATGGGTGTTGGTGGCGGCTTTGTTATGGTCCCAGCTATGATTTATATCCTTGGCATGCCAACCAAGGTTGTGGTCGGCACTTCACTGTTTCAGATTATTTTCGTCACGGCCTTCACCACATTGCTCCATGCAACAACCAATTATACTGTTGATATGGTTCTGGCAGTTTTACTGTTGGTTGGCGGTGTCATCGGCGCCCAGATCGGAGCCCAAGTCGGCGCCCGCTTGAAGGCCGAGCAACTGCGTATTCTTTTGGCACTGTTGGTGTTGATGGTCTGTGGAAAACTAGGCCTAGACCTGCTGATGGAACCCGCCGAATTATACTCTATCGCCAGTGGAGCCGGACATTGACGCGGTTGGGTTGGCTCCTTGCGGTTTTCTGCCTTGCGCTGCCGGTACAGGCCGAAGATGTGGTACTTGGGCTCAGTAAAGACCGCGTTGCGATAACAGCAACATTCGACGGATCAGAGATTTTGGTGTTCGGCGCTGTTAAGCGCGAAACCGTGATCCCCAAAACCCCGTTGCACGTCATTGTGACAATTGCTGGCCCATATAAACCGATCGTGGTCCGCCGCAAAGACAAACGCTTTGGCATCTGGATCAACACCGAAAGTACCAAAATAGAAGCCGCCCCAAGTTTCTATGCCGTGGCCACCTCAGCGCCTTGGGATGAGGTAATTACCAAAAGCCAAGACGTCGCATATCAAGTTTCTGTAGCCCAGGCCATTCAAGCCCGTCAAACCACACATGCAGATGCAGAACAGGAGCGGTTCACTCAAGCGGTCATTCGGATCAGAACCGACGAAAATCTCTATCAACTTTTGGAAAACAAGGTTACTATCGACGAACAAACCCTGTTTCGCACTTCAATCGAGATGCCGGCAAACCTAACAGAAGGCAGCTACGACACGCGGATCCTGCTGACCCGCAACGGCGCGGTGATCTCAACCTTAAACACGGAAATCGACGTGCGCAAAGTAGGACTTGAGCGGTTCTTGTTCAGTCTGTCTCGTGAACAGCCGCTTATCTATGGGCTGCTGTCTCTGGCGATCGCAATTTTTGCGGGATGGGGGGCGTCTGGCCTGTTCAGCGCCCTACGCCGCAGCTAACAAGAAAGCCCATTATGCCCCGCCCAGCCCCAGCAAACCGCGCCGATTTCAGTTTCCTTTCAAGTCTGGCAACCCGGTGGATGGACAATGATCAGTATGGCCATATGAACAACGTCGTGCATTATTCGTTGTTCGACACTGCGGTCAGCAACTGGCAAATGGCGCAGGGTGTTTTTAACGTCACCGGCGAAGTTACCAAGTTCATGGTGGTGGAAAGCGGGTGTCGTTATTTTGATGAGGCCGGCTATCCCGATCTGATCCATGTGGGGCTGCGTCTGGGGCATCTGGGCAATAGCTCTTGGCGGTATGATCTGGGGTTATTTCGCAACGATACCGACACTGCCTTTGCCGAGGGTTTCTTTGCGCAAGTTCAGGTGGGCGCGAAGTCCGGGCGCCCAACGCCAGTGTCACCCGACATGCGCGCCGCGCTTGAACAGCTTCGCTGAGGTCAAAATGACCGCGATAGGCCGCGCCGTCTGACGCAACCCACACGCAACCAAATCAGGTCTGAGCGTTGGTATATTTTTTCAACTCTGCCCGGGCAACTTGTCGCCGATGCACCGCATCAGGGCCATCTGCAAAGCGCAGCGTACGAATATGGGTCCACATATGGGCCAGATCAAAATCCTGACTGATACCACCAGCACCATGCATCTGCATCGCCTCATCAACCACTTTTCCAGCCATAAGCGGCGCCACCACTTTAATCTGCGAAATCCACGGCTGCGCCTCTCTGACACCGACAGTATCCATCATATGTGCCGCCTTCAGGCACAGCAGCCGGGCCATTTCAATCTCCATTCGGGCGTTTGCTATGATATCGTAATTGCCCCCAAGCTCAGTCAGGCGCTTGCCAAAGGCCTCGCGAGACAATCCACGACGACACATCATTTCAAGGGCCTTTTCAGCCTGACCAATCGCCCGCATGCAGTGATGGATACGCCCAGGTCCAAGACGCCCTTGTGCTACTTCGAAGCCGCGTCCTTCGCCCAGAACAATCGCGTCCGCTGAAATCCTGACATCGGTAAAACGCAAATGCATATGCCCATGCGGCGCATCATCATTGCCAAAAACCTGCATCGGCCGCAGAATTTCGATGCCCGGTGTTTTCGGATCGAGAACAAACATCGTATGGCGGCTATGTTTGGCGGCTTCAGGGTGGGTGTTTGCCATCAGAATATACAGCCCACAGCGCGGATCCCCGGCTCCGGAAATCCACCATTTTTCACCATTCAATACAAAATCATTTCCATCACGCTTGGCCTCAAACGCCAGTTGGGCCGCATCCGATGACGCAAGCCCCGGCTCGGTCATAACATAGGCCGAGCGAATTTCACCGTTCAGCAGATCTACAAGCCAGCGGTCTTTATGCGCCTGAGTACCATAGCGCTCCAGCACCTCCATATTACCGGTATCGGGGGCATTGCAGTTGAATACTTCAGCTGCAATCGCCACCTTACCCATTTCTTCGGCCAGATAGGCGTATTCTACCGTGGTTAACCCATAGCCCCGTGTGCTGTCGGTCAGCCAAAAATTCCACAAACCTCGCTTTTTGGCCTCAGCTTTCAAGCCGTTGAGAATTTCTAACTGTCGCGCTGTATGTTTAAATCGGTCACCAGAGGAGTGTTTGCCAACCTCAGCGTGAAATTCCGCGTCCAATGGCGCAATTTGTTCATCAATCATCTCCCGCACTTGTTCAATCAGCGGGGCGACCCTATCGGTTACGCCTAAATCCATGTTATCTTCTTCTCCCTTTGGGCTTTAGCACCCACGTCTATAATCCAGTGGATAATTTTCCTGTGCTATACCATATTGGGCAATACATAGCCCGAAAACTGTTTTCGCAACGTCATCTTAGAAACCTTTCCCGTGGCCGTCATCGGCAGAGCATCAATAAACTCAACTGCGTCGGGCAATTGCCATTTTGCAACATGTTCTAACAAAAGCTGGTCGAACTCAGCCTTGTCGGGTCGTATATCTCCAGCGGGTACAACAACCAACAACGGCCGTTCGTCCCAAGTTGGATGCGGGACTGATATGACAGCACAGTTTGCGACTTCGGCGTGCCCCATGATGACATTTTCAAGATCAATCGAACTGATCCATTCACCGCCCGACTTGATCAAATCCTTGGCGCGATCTTGAATAGTCAAGAACCCGTCGGTATCGATTGAGGCTATATCACCAGTGCCAAACCATCCATCGCGATCAAAGGCGTCAACCGTCGCTGTCTCGTTGTTAAAATACCCCTGAATGATGGTGTTACCACTGACATAAAGTTCACCCACTGCCTCGCCATCTTGAGGCAATCGGTCTCCGGCTTCATTCACGATTTTCATGTCGACACCGAAAACCCGGCGACCATGTTTTACTTTGATGTCTATTTGTTCATCAAACGGTAATTGTTTCATCTCACTTGACAAAATACCGTGCGTCCCGACCGGGCTCATCTCTGTCATGCCCCAGGCATGACACACCGTTACCCCCAACTTTTCAAAATTTTCAATCATCGATTTTGGCGCAGAAGATCCACCGACAATCATACCGTTCAAAGCAGAGGGTTTACGCCCCTGCTTTGCGATTTCGGCTTGCAACCCCAACCAGACGGTCGGCACACCCCAAGCAGAGGAAACCTGCTCGTTTTCCATCAGCGAAAACAGCGACGCCCCATCAAGCGCTGCCCCCGGAAAAACCAGCGAAGCCCCTTTCAACGGAGCCGCGAACGGCAGGCCCCAAGCATTGACATGAAACAGCGGCACCACGGGCAAGATGCGCGCGCCTTCCTTAAGGCTCATATCAATCGACAGGGTTACTGAAAGCGCATGCAAAACGGTTGAACGGTGCGAATAGAGCGCGCCTTTGGGATTGCCTGTTGTGCCAGAAGTATAGCAAAGAATACACGCCGTCTCTTCGGGCAATTCGGGCCAGTCATACTGAGTTGGATGCGGCTCAAGCAGATCCTCGTAACACAGTAAATCAAGCGTCGTATTTGGCATATGGGTACGATCTGTCATAACGACATAGCGCATATCCTGAGGCAGCTTATCGGCCAGAGCCTCAATGATCGGAACAAATGTCAAATCCAGAAATAACAGGCGGTCTGCCGCGTGATGGGTGATGTAGATCAATTGCTCTGCACTGAGACGCGGATTGATCGTATGGCAGACCGCCCCAATGCCCGCGATCCCGAAATACAGCTCAAAATGCCGGTATCCGTTCCATGCTAAAGTTGCAACGCGATCGCCGTTATTTATCCCCAAGGCGGCCAGAGCATGCGCCAATTGTGCTGCGCGACCAAAAGTTTCAGGATAACTGGTACGGTGGATATCTCCTTCGGTTCGTACAGAAACCAAACCTGCAGAGGGATGCACCTCGGCAGCGAACTTTAAAACCTCGATGATCGATAGTGGCGTATGCATCATCATGCCCTGCATGATTATATCCTCCCGTTTTTGCTGTTCTCACTATGAGAAGAGCAAGACCAACAATGCAAGATAGCAATTTGAAGCAAGGGTTAACCACTATGGCTCTTCTGCGTCTTCAGCAACCAACGACAAGGGCGCTGGAGCGACTTTTAAATCATCCACTCGCAAAGGCTGGGTTGGCAGAGACAGACGATTGCGCACAACCCAGATCAACCGATTTTGCGCCCGCGTTATGGCCACATAGGCCAGCCGCTTCCACAGGGGTTGCCCGGCCTCGACCCTGCCCATTCTGGCCGCAGCAAACAGATCGGGTGCAAAGACCTGCACCGTATCCCACTGGCTGCCTTGAGCTTTGTGAACAGTCACCGCCGCACCGTGCAGAAACGCCGCCCCCATATTTGCCGCAAAGGGAATAAACGGCTCTTCTTCGTCAGGTTTTTCAATTTTCACGATCGACGCGGCCGACACTTGTGGATCTTCAGCACCAACCACATGCAATCGTGAAAACCCCGGTCGGCTGCCTGTTCCCAGATAAACTACCTGCGCGCCTTTAATCAAACCTCGCGCCTCAAGATCAATGCGCTTTTTACGATGTTTCAGCGGCAGTTCTATGCCATCACAAATCAGTGGCTCCCCCGGCAAAAGCGCAGTATCGGGCGCCTCATAAACTCGGCGAAATGCGTTGATCAGACGAATTCGGGTGGCGTTACGCCACACCAGCACCGGGCTGCGCGCCATCAGGTCAACCTCAACCCGTTGCCCAAAAACTACACGGTCATCCCTTCGGGCTGCATCTTGCACCATGGTTTCAAATTCGTCAAAATCGAGGCTGTCATCCGCCAATGCATGGGCCAGATCAAGGATCGGGTTGTCAGCGTCCTGCCGGTGCACCCGGCTTAGCTCGACCGTTTGTTCACCTTTCAATGCATCAAAAACCATGGCCCCGGACTGATTGACAGGTGCCAATTGTGCGGGATCACCAAAGAGCAACAACGTGGGGAAAATTTCTTTCAGGTCTTCAAACTGGCGATCATCCAGCATCGAGGATTCGTCAACCAGCCCGATATCGAGAGGATCTTCGCGGCGCTTCCATCCGGTAATAAAGTCTGAACCTCGCAAACCTGCCGCTGCCAACGCGCCGGGAATAGAGGCATTTTGATCATAGAACCTCTTGGCTCTGTCCAAGGCCTCTTCTGGCATATCTTTGACCTCAGGACGCTCGCCGGTGCCCGCAAGCCAATCCGCTATACGTTCGTATTCCGGATCATAAACTGGCGTGTACAAAATACGGTGAATAGTGGTCGCTGGCACGCCACGCTGGCGCAATACACTGGCGGCTTTATTGGTCGGGGCCAAGATCGCCAGTGTCCGCCGATCTTTGCGACGACGGCCTTCGTAATCCCCTGAAACCACCTCGACGCCTGCGGCTTGTAAAGATTTACACAACTCAGCCAGCAAAAGTGTTTTGCCTGAACCCGCCTTGCCAATCAACGCCATCACCTGCGATAGCGATCCAGACATCGGCGTTGTCAGCCCATCTTCTAGGTTGACCCCGACATGGCGCAAAAGAGTACTGACCCGATCAAAGGCCTCTGCTTGGTCATCTGAAAACTGGAAGGCCGAGAGTGTCATGGCGGCACTTGTATCCCGCCTGCCCCCCATACACCAGCGGAACCAAGGCAATCGGGACGCTTTATCGTGTATCGTGAGGCGACAGTTCCGGACGTTTTGTTACAGCACAAATCAAACTTTTCCTCGTCACATGCGCCACATCTTAAGCTTGCCTTTATCTTTGAGAAAGAATTTTAAATCGGCTTTTGCCAATACCACGTTTTAGTAACAGCCTTTGAGATCAGCCTGATGAACACCACATAGTACGGTGTCAGATATCATGACTTGGATTTCAGATCATCGCAACGTGAACACTCACTCAGCCCGCGTTACTGATTTTCTAAACTCTCATTAAGGGCGATGCACCCTGCATCATAGGCCTGCTCCATTTCCATCAAACCAACCAGCCGGGCAGTATCAAGTTCGTCTGCAAGACGCGGCAACCCATTGTGCCTGGCAAATTCTTTCAGATCTAAAAGTACCGAAATGACCCAATCATTTTTCATGCATACGCTCATCACTCAGTTGGGCAGAACGCCCCCCAAAAGGGCCACCTCTGCGGTTCAGTTCCACAGCCTGTAAATAGCAATCAAATAGTGACTATCCGCTTAAGAAAAAAATGCGGGTCCGATTCAACCTAAAGCGTCTGATAGCCTTTGCAACTATGCGTCCTTTATAAGCGCATCTTCAAAGGTTCGAAGTCCGGTGCGCGGGGCCTGTACAAGCACCGCCATATTACCCGGTTTGTGTTCGTTACGAAGCATCATCACATGCGCCGAGGGAATATCCGACCAGCCAAAAACCTCCGACATGCAGGGATCAAGGCGGCGTTCCACCATCAGCTTGTTGGCCGCTGATGCCTGTTTGAGATGGGCAAAATGGCTGCCTTGAATACGTTTTTGGTGCATCCAGACATAGCGCGCATCCATTGTCAGATTAAAGCCCGATGTGCCGGCACAGATCACGACCATCCCACCTTTTTTACACACGAAGGTCGACACCGGAAAGGTCGCCTCCCCAGGATGTTCAAACACCATATCAACATTATTACCCTTACCGGTGATGTCCCAGATTGCCTTGCCAAACTTCCGCACCTCGGCAAACCAAGATTTGTAATCGTCGGTATTGACCGTCGGCAGTTGCCCCCAACAATTGAAATCTTTGCGATTTAGAACACCCTTTGCACCAAGCCCCATGACAAATTCGCGCTTGCCTTCATCCGAAATAACCCCGATCGCATTGCCGCCAGCGGCATTGATCAATTGGATTGCAAAGCTCCCCAATCCCCCCGAAGCCCCCCAGACCAAGACATTCTGGCCCGGCTTAAGTTCATGAGGATGATGACCAAATAGCATCCGGTAGGCTGTAGCCAAGGTCAGCGTATAACAAGCGCTTTCTTCCCATGTAAGGTGCCTTGGCCGTGGCATCAACTGCTGCGCCTGCACCCGGGTGAACTGGGCAAACGACCCATCCGGGGTCTCATAGCCCCAGATCCGCTGGCTGGGCGAAAACATCGGATCTCCACCATTGCATTCCTCATCGTCCCCATCATCTTGATTACAATGGACCACAACCTCGTCGCCCACCTTCCAACGAGTCACTTTATCCCCAACTGCCCAAACAAGGCCCGAAGCATCCGATCCAGCGATGTGATAGGCGGCTTTATGCACGTCAAACGGGCTGATTGGCACCCCCAACCCCGCCCACACACCATTGTAATTGACGCCCGCCGCCATCACCAGAACCAGAACATCCTGACTGTCCAACGTCGGGGTATCCACAACTTCGACCTGAAACGATTTATCGGGTTCGCCGTGGCGTTCTCGGCGGATCGCCCAAGCATACATGAATTTCGGCACATAGCCCAAAGGTGGCATCTCGCTGACTTCATAGAGATCTTTTTCGGGCGCAGAATAGGCTGCAATTTCGGTGTGGGTATCCAAGGCCATAATAATCTCCAAAGACTTCATCTGCGCTGCAGGATCACGCATTAAAGCAAAATATACATATCGTTACGCAATTAAACAACTATATTATACCTATATTTGTAATTTTATAACTTTGCAAGTGCAGAAAATCTATGGCAATATGCTGCGTCGCGGCGCAGCGAATTGACATTGGTGTAAAGTTTCAATTAAGTAGCATCACAGGTAATAAAATTGCTTAATTTATTCCAGAGGCTTCGCATGTCCCAACCGTTAAAAGACCGCCCTTGGTTGATCCGCACCTATGCTGGTCATTCAACCGCTCAGGCCTCAAACGCCCTGTACCGTGCTAATCTAATCAAAGGTCAGACTGGCCTGTCAGTGGCCTTCGACCTGCCCACCCAGACTGGATATGACAGCGATCATATTCTGGCCCGAGGCGAGGTTGGCAAGGTCGGTGTGCCGATCAGCCATCTAGGCGATATGCGCAACCTGTTTGACCAGATCCCACTGGACCAGATGAATACCTCAATGACAATCAATGCCACTGCGCCCTGGCTGCTCGCGCTCTACATTGCCGTAGCTGAGGAACAAGGCGCCGATACCGCGACGCTTCAGGGCACAGTGCAAAACGATATCATTAAAGAATATCTGTCGCGCGGCACCTATATTTGTCCGCCCAAACCGTCGTTGAAACTGATTGCTGATGTGGCAGCCTATTGCTATGAAAATATGCCGAAATGGAATCCGATGAACGTCTGTTCTTATCATCTGCAAGAGGCCGGTGCGACCCCCGAGCAAGAGTTGGCGTTTGCGCTGGCCACCGCCACGGCCGTGTTGGACCAGTTGCAAAATCAGGTCCCAACAGGAGATTTTCCTCGTCTGGTCGGACGAATATCGTTTTTCGTCAACGCCGGTATCCGGTTTGTCACCGAAATGTGCAAAATGCGCGCTTTTGTCGATCTTTGGAATGAAATTTGCGAAACCCGCTATGGCATAAAAGACCCCAAATATCGACGTTTTCGCTATGGGGTGCAGGTCAATTCTCTGGGGTTGACCGAGCAACAACCCGAAAACAATGTCTATCGGATTTTAATCGAGATGCTGGCCGTAACCCTGTCTAAGAACGCCCGTGCCCGTGCCGTGCAACTGCCAGCTTGGAACGAAGCTTTGGGACTGCCGCGACCATGGGATCAGCAATGGTCGATGCGCATGCAACAAATCATGGCCTATGAAACAGACCTGCTGGAATATGATGACCTGTTTGACGGCAATCCGGCTGTTGATCGCAAGGTCGCGGAATTGAAAGATAGCGCCCGCCATGAACTGGCCAACCTCGACGCGATGGGCGGGGCGGTTTCAGCAATAGAGTATATGAAATCACGGCTGGTTGAGTCCAATGCAGACCGCCTGAACAGGATTGAAAGCAACTCAACCACAGTGGTCGGAGTCAATAGATGGACGGACGGAGAACCATCCCCGCTTATGACAGAGGACGGCGGTTTTTTAGTGGTTGATCCAGCCGTTGAGCAGGAGCAAATCAACGGTCTCAATAAATGGCGGCAAGACCGTGACGAAGACGCCGTCACCACAGCGCTGGCCATCCTGCGCCAAGCCGCCGCCAAAGGCCAAAATATCATGCCACCATCTATAACTGCGGCCAAAGCCGGGGCAACCACCGGCGAATGGGCCGCGCAAATGCGCGCAGTGTTTGGCGAATATCGCGGCCCCACCGGCGTATCGCGATCGACCTCAAACAAAACCAAAGGGTTAGAAGATATCCGCAACGCCGTGGATGCTGTCAGCGATAAACTGGGGCGCCGGCTCAAATTTTTAATGGGCAAGCCCGGGCTTGATGGACACTCCAACGGCGCGGAACAAATCGCTTATCGAGCGCGTGATTGCGGCATGGACATCGCCTATGAAGGCATTCGCCTAACCCCAGAAGAAATCATAGCAGCGGCACAGACTGAGGCCTGCCATGTGATCGGCCTGTCGATTCTATCGGGGTCACATATCCCATTGCTAACAGATCTTATGGCACGTTTGGAGGCCGAGGGGCTTGGCTCTATCCCGGTCATCGTTGGTGGGATTATTCCAGATGACGATGCCGTGCGCCTTAAATCTATGGGGGTAGCGCGGGTCTATACACCGAAAGATTTCGAACTCAATACCATCATGTTGGATATCGTGGCTCTCGCAGAACCCAAATCTGTTGCAGCTGAATAAAAACTCTACCCAAGACGTCTGCGTAATGGCGTTTTTGGGTTTCACGATTTGAACAGACGTATTTTCCAGTCTGCTGCGATTTCAGCGGGCGGATTTGTGTTTTTGGTCTGCGCTCTGCGATTGCTGGGGTTTATCTGTTGAAAGTGTTTTTGTTTGCGGCCTTGAGTAGGTTTCGCGAAATGGCGGCCACGACCATCTGCGCGTGGATTTTGGCGACCCCGAAGTATCGCGCTCGATACAATCCAAACAGCCGCTGCAGTGTGCCAAAGCATTGTTCACTACGGAAACGGTGTTTTGAAATCAGTTGGTTAAAGCGTTTTTGTGATTGACGCAGTGGGCGTGCGCGCACCGCTTTGTGCAAAATGCCATCACGATCCTTACCTTTCAGAGCCGCAAGATTTGCTGTGCTGGCATAAGCTTTGTCCGCCAGACCACGCTGGGCTTTGGTTCTTTTATCATAGTTCCAAACCTGTGGGCTCACACCAAGATTAGCAGGCGTGGTATGGATTTTATCCATAAACCCTTGTTCATCGCATCTGGCAAAACCCTTGTGACCCGACATACTCTTACGGCCCGTCTTGATCCACCGGGCGTCGTGACCAGCGCTAAAGACAACACAAACAGGCTCATCAGGGGTCTGATCTTCAGCCCGATCTTCAGCGGGCACCTGTTCATGAGTGCGCGGATGGGCTGCGCTTTCGATCAAGGTCGCGTCAATAATGGCCGCAGTTGGCTCTTTCACTTTCAGCCCATGATGTTCTATCTGACGGCAGACCTCGGCAAGCAGCGCATTGTGAGCGTGCGCCTTAACCAACGCCTTGCGAAATCGACAATGCGTGGTGTCGTCAGGCACGCTGCCATATAAATCAAGCCCTGCAAATAGCATGAAATCGAACCGCACTCGCAGGCATTCCTCCAACTTAGGATCAGAAAGATTATGCCACTGCCCAATCAAAAGGCACTTGAACAAGGTAATCTCCTTGTAACCCTAGGGCCCGAAACCTGACCGTTTCAAACCGTTCTTGAGCAACACTGAAATCGCAGACCAATCCAGAACCGCATCAACTGTGCGCAAGACATTTTGATCCCCAAATTCGACGAGCGCTCTCGTAGCTGAAAATATCCATAAAGCGTCCAATGTAATCTGCTAAAAGGTACAAAATTTGGCAGCGTGAGGGAATCATGAATTGTGTAGAGGTCTTTATATTAAACTGAGGCAAGTTTCGGGGGCAGGTCATATCCGGTATGCCCGCGCAGGTCGGCGAGTTAGACAAGCCAAAATAGCAATGCATTAATCAAATTCGCTGATGTAAAACTGCGCACCTGACGGGGCTATCACCAGGTATCCGCCTATCGCAATCCCTGACGCGAAAGGCTTTTGAACGCAACAAGATTATCGTATTTTGCGGGTGCTGGCGAAAGCAGTTGCGGGCGCTTGTGGTGGTTAATTATATGACTATTGAGACCCCACAAATTTTTAAAAACAGGCTGACTAAGGCTACGGTGTGATTAATCATCTAGTTTTTTTACCACGCCAGATCAGTGACTGCCTATTAAGATCATGCAAATCAGCGCGACCAGCCAAAATATCTTCGCACAATTGCACCGCCCGAAAAGCCTGGTCATAACTGAGGTTTTTGTAGGCAGGCCGTTCCAGGTAATTATACCAAGTTCCGTTGCAAACAGCATCCAGAATAATGCGTTGAAAGCAATGATCGCTTTTCACCGGCCATTGTATCTCAGGACTGAGCGCCATCTGTGGCATCACTTTTGTTGTATAATTCCTATACAGTCTTATCAGTTCGGCGATGTTGCATTGAGAGTCATTCATATTGTATCTTTTGTTCTAATTGCAACATTGTCGATATTGCACCGTGTGTCTCAGATATATACCAACTAAATTTGGTACTAGGGTGTATGAACTCACTCTCCACGCCGTTGTTTTATGTCAAATCAATATCATTCTCATGAACTCAGCACTCATCTTTTCGTCTTTCAAAGCGCGGCACGGCATAAGGTACCTCTGCACAGTAATCATCAAATTCATCTCCATAGCGTACAGCGAACCGACGTTCTTTCAAACGCGGCGCAAACAGACAATAAGCGGTATAAAATACAGCCAAAACCAACTGATCGGGCGTCCAAACCGGCACCGTCCAAAGCGTTAATGCAAAGGCAATATAGATGGGCTGACGGATCAGTCGAAACATCCCTTCTGTGGGCATACGCGGGAAAACTGGACGAATACGCGCCATCAAAGACAGCCACCCAAGTGCGCCTGACTGAACCTCCGCTCCCGCATCAAAACTGGACTTAGTCAGTAACAACCAACTCGCAGCATAAGCCGTTGTGAGTGTCCAAAATGCAGCACCTTCAGCACGCCACCACACGATACCTGATGGTGTCCAAAAAGCGAATAGTGCTAATAGCTGAGCGGAAGCAATAATGGCATAGGTTGTCGTGGCTAGGGTATCACCATGCGGACCTGGGATTAACCGCCTCAGCAATCTACCACCGCGTTTGGAGAGCAAAATTGAATGAGCAAGAGGAAATTGCCCTATCAATATAAGATTTGCCAAAATGGCCCAAGGCCACGGCACTGTTCCAAAACTTTCACTTAAGCCAAAGAACATCGCGGTAATCATTGCAAGAATAGCTGCTGCAAAAACACCGTGGCAAACAAAACCAAAAGATAAAGCCAATAAAATTCGTGGAATGCCTGCCGGTGGGGAGAACGCTGCATTCATCAAGTTCAGCAGGCGCGCAACCCTTTCATCCTTTATCACAATTCCCTCTCCAGCAAATCTTGTGCAATGGCAATTCCGCTAGTCCATGCGTCTTCTATGTCTGGACCAACGCACCAGTCTCCACCTAAATAGAGCGTTCGGTCAGGCGTGGACACAAAAGGTTGCCCAAGCGCTTTCGACACACGCGAATACCGCCAGCGATGTGCTACAGCGTGGGTAATACGGGAAAGCGTGACATCCAAACGTTTACACAACAAGGGCAACATCAGTGCAGCAATATCAGGCAAATTCTTTTCCAGATGCGTTACGCTAAACTCCGTCCCCGCCTGAGCGACCCATGATGAACTTTCATTTAATGGTCTACTTGGTTTGCTACTATCGCAGGTAATCAAGGCAAGCGGGTCATCAGATAGATTTTTAGCTATTAAAGGCGCACTACCAGATACCGCAGCCATCAATGTTAAACCTGGTTCCATTTTTACGTCCCCTAATTGGGCAACCAATGGATGCGCGTAATCCAAAAGACCCGCGATCTGCGGCTTTGGTACCGTCACGACGATATGAGTAGCAACGTATTGTGTTTCACCATAATGCAGATGCCAGCCAAATTGGTCTGCAGTTACTTTTAATATCTGCGTGCCGAGCCTTACGTCTAAACCGACCCCCATTGCTTTAGGAATTGCTGACATACCCGGGCTGCCAACAGTCCAAGTCACGCGTTTATCATCAGTCCAAGACGCAGCAGATCCACCACCAGTCAAACTAGTCAAAAGGGCAGAAAAATCGTCGCGCTGTGCCCTGACAAACGGTGCCCCATGGTCAAACTGAAGATCACCTGCCCGGCGGGTTGCGACCCGTCCTCCAATACCGCGCCCTTTGTCAAAAACGACCACTGACACCCCTGCTTTTACCAGTTGACGTGCGCAGGCTAGGCCCGAGATCCCTGCTCCAATAATAGCAACTCTGGTCATGCGAGTACCGTCTGATCTAGAATCTTGGGAATGTTTTTTCTGATTTTAAAAAACCCAGCTGTGGCATGGGGCCAGATCGCATTGTCCCAATCACGGCGATATTCGCAAATTCTTGAGCCACGTTCTGTCAGGATCAATTCTGCCTGATCTAGCCAGTCACGTAGTGGTCCGCGTGTCACAAACGGTGTAAGCATTTGTTTGGCTCCAGTTTCTGCCATCCAATTAGCTAAACATTCGGGGTCTGAGGCTTTGAGACATACCGGGGTAACATTCTGGCGTTTTGCAGCATCAGCCAGTGCACCAGCCTCGAATGCAAGAACTTCGTCAGCAACGGTAAGCGGTGACCTTAGATGGCTACCTGCTAGAGTGGCTACGCTACAAATATTCAAATTCGACAGATCAAAATCTTCCAAGTGGCAGTCTTCGTCTGTGATCAAAAGCGCGGTTGGCACTCCTGATCTTGGAGCAAATATGTCCCGTATCGGCATTATTGTTGGCAACCCATCAGGTTCGGTTGCTTCCAGTCCTTGCGTGACCTCGGCTAGATCATGATGTCTTGGGGCAAAACGTCCTCCCGTAAACATTTCAATATTTTGAGGGCGTGCCGGATAAGGTTTGCCACGCGTATGCAGCCCTGCTACCCACCGCCACCCGAGTGTATTAGCAGCAGCGTCCCCATCAAGCAGGTAGCGAAAGAAAAAGTCTGCTCCCAGTCGCCATGGCAGGCCAAGCGTAAAAATCCAAATTGACGCAAACCACATGCGGGCATGGTTGTGCAGATAACCAGTATCGACCAATTCTTGAACCCAAGCATCAAAACAATCGATGCCAGTCTGCCCACTGGTAGCAAGATCAACGTCACGCCGCATACGACGGTCACGTTTCAAAGCTATAATGTCAGTAGTTAATCCGTGAGCATAACTATCCCAGACCTGTGGACGCCGCTCTAGCCAGCCTTTGAAGTACCCGCGCCAGATCACCTCTTCTACATATGTCTTCGCAACCTGCGGTCCATGTGCTGCGAGTGCGGCTGCGACAACCTCTTGTTCAGTCACTAGCCGGCGGCGAATATAAGGGGACAAGACAGACACTGAAGCGTGCTTTCCAGGTCCGTGATCATAATTGCGCCTAGTGGCATAGCGATGACCCATGGCAGGGGTGAAAGCGCGCATGGCAGACAAGCCTGCTGCGCGGGTAGGTGCAAAGTGTGACATGTTTTAAGAACTCTTAACTATCGTATTCAAATGTTAGTTTTCGAACACGAAAGATCAACCTTACATGCATTCAATCTAATAGCAGTACATAAGAAAATTGGGCGTGCTGTTTCAAACATCGAGATCAGATGGGAGATTAAGGAAGACGTGGCAAAAGTTAAGCGTGAGTTGGCGGCTTCATCTGTCGGCAGACAGGCAAGTCGAGATAGAACGATCGAGGCTATAGCGCTTGTGTTTCCAGCCGCGGAATTAATCCAATACACCAAGGCTTGGGAAAAAATTACCTGTGAAAATTACAACTGGGATCTCCGAAAAATGGCTGATGACTTTAAAATACTTCACAATCCGAAGGGCATCAAACTGGATGCAAAAAACATCAAAAATATATTCACAGGCTTTTGTTCAAAGCTACCTAAGGCGTAATCTTCATAGCGATGTATTGTTTTGAAAGAGTAACGGCATTACCTTCTCAGAACAGTCACAATGGCAGGGGAATGAAAGGGGTGGGTATAAGGGTATTGAATTATTATCATAACAGGCCGCAAAGGTGGTTGGAAAGAACATTCCAACCATAATAACTACAGCTATGAAAAAAGGCGATTCACAGCAAAAACGAACAGGCAGCGGCTGGATGATTGATG
>Ga0206129_10000981_pt1 | contig 40772 bp, 44 predicted proteins | sample Helgoland_Spring_8_FD_148616 | JGI IMG/M metagenome (GOLD analysis project Ga0206129, IMG submission 148616) | Pelagic subsurface seawater microbial communities from Kabeltonne, Helgoland, North Sea - Helgoland_Spring_Bloom_20160502_2 | ecosystem: Environmental > Aquatic > Marine > Epipelagic ...
GCAGCCCGCCCCCCGCATCGCCAGTGCGCCGAGGGTGAACAGCAGGCCGTGGCCGAGGCCGGCCCACAGGCTGGCGCCGGCCCCACTCACCGCCAGCGCCAAGCCCCACCAGCAAGGCAGCAGCAGCAGCCAGGTACCGATGGGCCGGTCGAGCCGGGCCAGGCGAACATAAGGGTGCAGACGGCCCGGCAGCAGCCGCTCGGCGATGCTGCGGCGGATGTCGGTCGCTTTGTGCGGATCGCGGGAAAGGCTTGTGCGCGCAGATGTCATTTCGGGCGGTGGGCAAATCGGGCCATAGTCGGGCTATGACAAGTCATGACCATACCGAAAATCCTGCAGGTCCGCGCCTGTTCGTTGACGCGACCCTTGCGCCCGGTGCCGCCGTGGCGCTGGGGCCGGAGCAGACGCATTACCTGCTGCGGGTGATGCGGCGGGCGCCGGGCTCGGCCGTGCTGGCGTTCAATGGCCGGGACGGCCTGTGGCACGCGCGGATCGATGCCGGCGACCGGCGCCGCGTGGTGCTGGCGGTGGAAACGCAGGTGCAGCAACAGCCCACCGCACACGGCCCCTGGCTCGCCTTCGGCATTCCGAAACGGCCAGCGCTGGAACTGATCCTGCAAAAGGGCACGGAACTGGGCGCGGCCCGCTTCCTGCCGGTTGCGAGCGCGCGGTCCCAGGCGGAACGGCTGAATCCCGAGCGCCTGTCCCGCATCGTCATCGAAGCGGCGGAGCAGTGCGAGCGGCTGGACCTCCCGGAGGTGTCACCAGTCCAACGCCTCGGCGATTTTCTGGACAACTGGCCGGCAGAGCGGGCGCTGCTGTGGTGCGACGAGCAGGGCGACGGCGTGCCGCTTGCCGATGCGCTGGACGGTCTTTTCGCCGACGAACAGGCGGCAGAGCCCCGGCCCTGGGGATTGATGACCGGGCCGGAAGGCGGCTTTGCGACCGGCGAACTTGACGGACTTGCAGAACTTCCGTTTGTTACGAAAGTGGCCCTGGGGCCGCGCATCCTGCGGGCGGAAACCGCTGCCCTCGCAGCCCTGGCCATCGGCCAGGCGCTGGCGGGCGACGGCGACCTGCCAGTGCGCGCGCTCTGATGGGCCGATTCATTTTTCCGGTGCTGTAAGGCAGCGTGCATGGCAGGACATTCGGACAGCGCCCCGATCGAGTCCAGGGACGAACTGGTCGCCTATTTCGCGGCGGGCAACAAGCCCAAAGACCGCTGGCGCATCGGCACCGAGCACGAAAAGCTGGTGTTCCGGCTGAAAGACCTTACCCGCCCCGGGCATGAGGGGCCGGATGGCATCGGCGCCCTGTTGCAGGGCCTGGCGGACCGCTATGGCTGGCAGCCGATTCGGGAGAAGGGCCAGACCATCGCGCTGACCGACAATGCCGGCGGCTCGATCACCCTGGAGCCGGGCGGCCAGTTCGAGCTTTCCGGCGCGCAGTTGGAGACCATCCACGACACCTGCCGCGAGGTACACACCCATCTGGATCAGGTGCGCACCGTCTGCGACGACCTGGGCCTCGGCATGGTCGGCATCGGCTTCGATCCGAAATGGCGGCGGGAAGACATTCCGTGGATGCCCAAGGGCCGCTACCGAATCATGCGCAACTACATGCCCAAGGTCGGATCGCTTGGCCTCGACATGATGCTGCGCACCTGCACGGTGCAGGTAAACCTGGACTATGGCAGCGAAGCCGACATGGTGCAGAAATTCCGCGTGTCGCTGGCCCTGCAGCCGCTCGCCACCGCACTGTTCGCCAACTCTCCTTTCAAGGAGGGCAAGCCGAACGGCTATATGAGCTATCGCAGCCATGTCTGGACCGATACGGACCCGAACCGCTGTGGCATGCTGGATTTCGTGTTCGAGGATGGTTTCGGCTTCGAGCGCTATACCGACTATATCCTTGACGTACCGATGTATTTCGTCCACCGCGGCGAGGATTATGTGGACCTGGCCGGCCGTTCGTTCCGCGATTTTATGGCCGGCGAGATCGAGGCCGAATACCAGGGCCAAGTCATCCGCAAGGGTGACAAGCCGACCATGGAAGACTGGGCCGACCACGTCACCACCGCCTTTCCGGAAGTGCGCATGAAGCGCTATCTGGAACTGCGCGGCACCGATGGCGGCCCCTGGCGCCGGCTTTGTGCCCTGCCGGCGCTTTGGGTCGGGCTGCTCTATGACCAGACCGCGCTGGATGCTGCCTGGGACCTGGTCAAGGACTGGACGGCGGAAGAACGCAACAATCTGCGGGACGAGGCACCGCGTCTGGGCCTGGAAACGCCGTTCCGCGGGCACACGCTCGCGGATATCGGCGGCGAGGTGATGAAGATCGCCCGCGCCGGCCTACAGGCCCGCGCCCGGCTGGATGGCGCCGGCAACAACGAGACCGGCTTTCTCGACGTGCTGGAAGAGATCGTCCGCACCCGCCAATCCCCCGCCCGCGCCAAGCTCAATGCCTATTACGGGCGCTGGGGCGAAAGCGTCGATCCGCTGTTTACGGAATTCGCCTACTGAGCCTCGCCCCGGTTCAGGCGCCGATCGACTTCAGCGCCTTTTCCACCGCATCGAAGCTGAGCAGCACGCTGCCATGGCGGCTCTTGAAATCCTGCACAGGGGTTAGGACCCGAAGGTCTTCCCAGGCATCCGCCGGCAGAGGCTCCCCCTGTTTCAGCATGGCGCGCATGGCAGCGCCGACGCGGCGAAGCTCCTCCACCGTCTTGCCGACCACATGCCGCGCCATGATCGAGGCCGCGGCCTGGCCTAGGGTGCAGGCGCGGACGACGTGGCGGTAGTCACTCACGATGCCATCCTTTACCTTCAGGTCCACCGTAATGCGCGAGCCGCAGAGCGGGCTGCGCACGCTGGCGGTCGCATCCGCATCGTCGAGCCGGCCTTCCAGCGGAATATCCTCTGCCAGTTCCATAATGCGGGCGTTGTAGAGGGCCTTGATCTTGGCGGCTTCGCTCATCAGGTCCGGTCTTCAAGCGGCGGCCGCGGCGGCTTTCGCCTCCGCGAAGATGCGGGTCAGCATAGCGTGCAGACCGTTGTTGCGGGTAGGCGAAAGATGCTCGTCAAGGCCGATGGCAGCGATGAAATCCGGTTTGGTCTCCAGAATTTCCTCCGGCGTGCGCTCGGAATAGATGCGCAGCAGAATGGCGATCAGGCCGCTGACAATGTGGGCGTCGCTGGTGGCGAGAAACCGCAGGCGGCCGTCCTCCATCGGCTCGGCCACGAACCAGACCTGGCTCTGGCAGCCGCGCACCTTGTGGGCGTCGGTCTGCTTGTCCGCCGGAAACTCCGGCAGCTTACGGCCGAGGTCGATGATGTAACGATAGCGGTCCATCCAGTCATCGAAGAAGGCGAATTCCTCGATCATCTCGTCCTGAACATCTTGAATGCTGGGCAATGGGTTTTCCTTGTCTCCAGTGCGTCATTGCCAGGTGCGGGGCGACGAAGAAACCTGGGGACTTCAGCTCTCCCCTGGGTTGCCTCGCCTACGGCTCGCAATGACGGACCTGTCTCTAGTGATCCGATCGGACCGCTAGACGAAATTCACCCGCCGCGCATCCGGGCCGGTGAAACTGTTCAACAACTGCTCCAGAAACTCCTTCTCCACGTCGCGGGTGATGAACACGAGGCGGGTGCGGCGGTCGTCGGAAGGCCATTTCTCCAGCATAACCGGCGGGTGGAACACGTGCTGGACGCCATGCACGACGACGGGCCCCGTAAAGTCCTTGACGTTGACGATGCCTTTGACCCGAAGCAGGTCCGGCCCTTTCAGCATCATCGCCATGTTGATCCATTCCTCGAACGCATGCGCCTCCATCGGCTCGTCGAGGGTCAGGCAGTAGGCCCGGATGGTCTCGTCGTGGCGATTGACGTCATGGGAATGGTCGTGATCGTGCGCGTGATGATGATGATGGCCGTGCTCGGCCTCCTCGCGCGCGGCGATTTCCTCGGCCTGGAGCCATTTTTCGACGTCGGCAATCTTGTTCTTCGGGTCGTACAGGCCGGCATCGAACAGCAGGGAGGGGGCGATTTGGCCGTTTTCGGCGTTGAAGCTCGGCGCGCCGGGGTTCAGCGCCTCGATCCGCTCGCGCAGCACCCGGATCGTGTCATCGTCCGCCAGGTCGATCTTGGTGAAGACGATGCGGTCGGCAACGGCGGCCTGTTTCACGCTTTCGAACTGGCTGTCCAGGGTGGCCGCGCCGTTGACCGCGTCCACGGTCGTGATCACGCCGTCCATGCGGTAGCGGCCGCTGACATAAGGGTCCGCCATCAGCGTGTGCAGGATCGGCGCCGGATCGGCGAGGCCGGTTGTCTCGATCACGACACGGTGGAATTTCGGGATCTTGCCTTGCTCCGCCGCCAGCGCCTGTTTCATCAGCGTTTCCTGCAAATCGTTGCGGACCGTGCAGCAGAGGCAGCCGGCATTGATCAGCACCATCTCGTCCGAAACCTCCTCCACCAGCAGGTGGTCGAGGCCAATCTCGCCGAACTCGTTGACGATCACCAACGTGCCCGCCATATCCGGCTGCTTCACCAGATGATTCAGCAGCGTCGTCTTGCCGGAGCCGAGAAAGCCGGTCAGGATCGACACCGGCAGGCGCTGGTTGGGGTCGTTCGTATCCCAGGATTCCATGGGGCGTGCTTCTCTGTTGGGTTTTTCGCATTCTCTATAGTATAGGCACGCGCTCAATGCATCCCAACACCCGAGGCGGGAGCCGATTTTCCCATGGCCGACATTGCATTTGCGCCACGCACCTCCAAGGCCGAACTGGAGGAAGGCACCGGCTTTTCCCCAAAATTCGACGCAGACGGCCTGATCCCCTGCGTCACGACCGACGCCGCCACCGGCGAACTTCTCATGTTCGCTCACATGAACGCGCAGGCGCTCTGCCAGACCATTGCGCTGGGCGAGGCGGTTTATTGGAGCCGGTCGCGGGCCGAGCTTTGGCACAAGGGAGCCACCAGCGGCCATGTGCAGAAGGTCGTAGAGATGCGGGTCGACTGCGACCAGGATTGCATCTGGCTGCGGGTCGACACCCAAGGCAAGGCGGCCTGCCATGTCGGCTACCGCTCCTGCTTCTACCGCAGCGTGCCGGTGGGCGAGGCAGCGGCAGAGGTCCGGCTGCGCTTGGAAGAAACCGGGAAGCTGTTCGATCCGAAGACGGTGTATGGTTCCTGACCTCTATGGCGAGGCCTGCCAAGACGCTTCGACCCCGGCCCGATTTCGGTTCCCGAAGGTTCAATCGCATGCCCCAACCCATCCGCGCCTGGATTATTCGCGGTGGCACCTCCAAAGGCCTCTATCTGAAAGAATCGGACCTGCCACGCGACCCGGCGGACCGTGACCGCACCATCCTCGGCATTCTCGGCTCGCCTGACAAACGCCAGATCGATGGGCTGGGCGGCGCCGACCCGGTGACGCATGTGAGAATCTGCAACGGCAACCTGGATGCCGTGCTGTTGGCAGAGGCTCCCACGCAAGGCGGCAGGCCGCAAGAGACCGGCGACTTTGTCATGCCGGGCGTTCCGGGCGCGGGCGCGAAGAGCGTACCCGATCTGGCCGCCACCGGCGGCTCCAGCGCCAGCCAGAGCATTGGCGGCCTGCTGCCGACCGGCAACGCCATGGATGTGCTGGAAGTCCCCGGCTTTGGCGCGATCGAGGCCGAAGCCAAGATAGAGTTGCGTGGCAACACCTGGACCGCCCACGCGGGCCACCGTCGCCTGCACCGCCAGGCGGATCATGGAGGGCCGTGCCTGCGTGCCGGACTGGGCGGAACGGTTGGAACTGGTGACGGAGTGACCCCGCCATGCCCCTCGAAATCCGCGCCGACGACCTGTCCGGTCCCGAGATCCGGGCTCTCGTCGCCGCCCATCTCGCCAATTCCGCCCACTACTCTCCGCCGCACGCCATCCACGCGCTCAGCGCCGACGGCATGCGCGCGCCGGGCGTCGCCATCTGGTCGGCCTGGGAGAACGGCGCGCTGGTCGGCATGGGCGGACTGAAAGCACTCCCCACCGGCGACGGCGAGGGCGAGGGCAAAGGCAAGGGCGAAGGCGAGATCAAGGCCATGCACACCGCCGCCGCCCACCGCGGCAAGGGCGTGGCAGAGGCCATGCTGCACCACCTGACGGCGGAAGCCCGGCGCCGCGGCTATCGCCGCCTCTGGCTCGAAACCGGCGTGCAGGATGGCTATGCCGCCTCGCGCAGGCTCTACATGCGGCACGGCTTTGTTGCCTGCGGGCCGTTTGCCGATTATGCCGGCAACCCCTACAGCGTCTTCATGACCCTCGCTCTCTAGCCCCGCACCGCGGCAAGATCGTGCGACGCTCCCCCCCCCTTTCGGGTCCCTCTCGGCAGACCGCATGTCCCGCATCCCCTATATCCCGCTGATCGCAGCGCTGATCGTCCAGACGCTGGCGACCATGGCGGCCTATTCGGTCGCCGCCGCCGCGCCCTCGATCTCGAAAGAGTTGCAGGTGCCGGGCGAGTATGTCGGCCTGTTCATCTCCACCGTCTATGGCCTCGGCATGGTCTCGGCCATGTTCAGCCCCAGCTTCATCCACCGGTATGGCGCGGTCCGCGTCAGCCAGGTGATCGTGGTGGCGACCATCGCCATGGTGCTGATGGCAAGCCTGGGCAGTTCCGTCGGTACGCTCGCCCTCTCCGCCGTGCTGTTGGGCTGCGGCTATGGTGCGACGGCGCCGACCAGCAGCCATTTGCTGATGAAGCGGACGCCGGCCGACATCCGGAACCTGGTGTTCTCGATCCGCCAGATCGGCGTGCCTTTGGGCGGTGTGCTGGGCGGGCTGATCGTGCCGCCGCTGGTGCTGGCCTTCGACTGGCAGACCGCGTTGTTCATGCAGATCGTGCCGGCGGCGATCATGCTGATATTGCTGCAGTTCATGCGCCCCCGATACGACGCCGACAAGGACCCCGGCCATTTAATTCGCGCCAAGGGCCTGATTGGCCCGCTGATGCTGCTGAAGACCATGCCGGAATTGCGGGTATTGACCCTCGCCGCGTTCTTTTATGCCGGCACGCAGTTGTGCTTCGTCGCTTACACCAGCGTCCACCTGACCAGCCAGGCGGGTTTCGGCTTGGTGGCGGCGGGGCAGATGCTGGCGACCTACCAGATTTCCGGCGTCATCTCGCGCCCGATCTGGGGGGTAATCGCCGACAAATGGGTGCCGGCGCGCACGATGCTGATCATTATGGGCTTCGTCATGGCGGCGATGGCGGTGCTGGCCGGCAGTTTCTCACCGCAATGGCCGTGGCTCGGCATTTTCTGCGTCGCCGTCGTCGCCGGCGCCACCGCCAGCGGCTACACTGGCCTCGCTTTTGCCGAGTATGCGCGGATGGGCGGGCCGGAGCGAGCGGCGGAGACGACGGGCCTGGGCGCTGCCTCACAATTTTTTGGGGTGATGTTGCTGCCATCCAGTTTTAGTTTCGCGGTAGCCGCCGGCGGCTACGATCTCGCCTATGAGGTAATCGCCGCGCTCGCGGCTATGTCCGGAGGTGCACTTTGGCTGTTTGGCGGAAATCGGCCGCGTTGACGGTACTGCTGCTCGCAGCGGCTTGCGCGCGCGAGGGCGCGTTGCGGGAGCCACCCATTGAGTATCTGGGGGCCGGCGTGCTGATGGTGCCGGTGGACCGGGACGAGACGGGCTGCGTGCGCTATCGCCTGCTGGCCGAGGGCAGCCAGCCCGACTACACGGTCTATTGGCGCGTTGCCAAGGGCAATTTCACCAACAACCGCGCCAACGCTGCCTGCCGGCCGCCACCGGCACCCCGGCCGGAGAAAAGCCGTGCGTTTTGAGTTCGTCTCGATCGAGCGGCCCTGCCCTGGCGTTGCCACCGTCGCTTTCGACCGCGGCGACGGGCTGAATGCCATGTCCATGCAATTGGCACGGGAACTGACCGCCGCCGCAAACCAACTCTACGATGACCTGGATACCCATGCCGTCGTGCTGGTCGGCCGCGGCAAGGGCTTCTGCGCCGGCCGCGACCTGCGCGATGCCGAGATCGCCGCGCGCTCCCAGGCGGGCATGCTGCGCCGGCGCCATCTGGGCGGCGACGGCTGGCGTCTCTGCCAGGCGTGGGAGCGGCTGGAGCAGTTTACCGTCGCTACGGTGGAGCGCTTTGCCGTTGGCGGCGGGCTGGCCTTTGCGCTGGCCACCGACTGGCGGATACTGGGCCAGAGCGCCCATTTCCGCGCGCCGGAGGTGGCGCTCGGCCTCTCCATGAGCTGGGGCTCGATCCCGCGCCTCGTCAATCTGGTGGGGCCGGCGCGGGCGAAACAGGTGCTGCTGATGGCCGACGACCCCGTCTCCGCCGGGCAGGCACTGGCCTGGGGCCTGGCGCAAGACGTGGTGGCCGACGGCGAGGCCGAGGCGGCGGCGGTCCGCTGGGCGGCCAAGGTGGCGGCCATGCCGCCGGTCCCGGCACGCATGACCAAGAAAACCATCAACGCCTATGCCAACGCGCTCGGCGACCTGGCCGTGCATATGGACACGGAAGAGGTCATCCTGACCGAACACACCGGCGACCATGCGGAGGCGGTGGAGGCCTTCCTGACCCGCCGCAAGCCACGGTTTCAGGGGGCCTGACCGGCTTTCGCCGCAAACTCCAGCACGGCGGATGGCGAACCGTTGAAGCGGTCGCCGTCGACCTTGCCATCGATCCCCTCTGCCTTGGCCCGGTCGGTGCGCTGCCAGAAGGTCCAGCTTTGCCAGCCGGGTGGCATGTCGGGCGCCCTGGCTTCCGTGTAGGAGGCGATCCACAAGGGCCGCCCACCGGGCAGGTCCGGATGCGCCGGCAGGCATTTCCAGAAGTTTTCGGCGGTGTAAATCATCATCTGCCGTCCGGACGCCCTCTCGAACGCGTTCAGATACGCGGCAAGGTCCGCCGCGAAGCGCTGCGCCGCAACCCTGTCGCGGCAAAGATCGCCGTTATAGGAGCCGGCTTCCACATCCACCACGGGCGGCAGCTCCGGCCCGCCGGCCATCGCCTCCTTAACCAAACCATGCATGGCCTCGGCTTGCGCGGAGGGGCCGTGATGGGCGAGAAAAAACTGATAGGGCGCGCGCAGCATGCAAGTTGCATCCGCGTCCTTCCAGTTGCGCTCGAAGTCCGGATCGGGATCCCGGCCATAGGCGGCCCGCATAATCACGAAATGCAGGCCCTGCCGTTCCAGCCGCTGCCAGTCGATATCGCCCTGGAACTTGGAAACATCGATGCCCGTGGCCGCCGGGTCACTGCCGGCAAAGCGGGAGACACAGTCGCCGCTTGCCCGGAACTTCGCCGGCAGCCCATCCGCCCGGGCCAGTGCCGGCGCGAGCGACACGATCAGGCCGGCAAGCGCTGCACCGAACCGAGATTGCAGGGACATGGCACACCTCCGGGAGACTGCATGGAACCTGTCCCGCAATGTCTACCAGCCGGGAACACTTTCCGAAAGAGGCGGTGCCGCCCGGACCGCAGCGATCACTGAGCCGCCACGTAGTGCCCCGGCTCGATCTCGTTCATGACCACCGGCGGCGGCTCAAAGCCCGGCGGCTTCACCGGCGAGGGAATCTCGTCGGTGTTCAGCGCGCGGTCGGTGCGGCGCAGGCGCGGGTCGGCGACCGGCACGGCCTTCAGAAGCTTCTGCGTATAAGGGTGGCTCGGGTTCTCGAACACTTGGCGGCGCGAGCCGAGTTCGACGATCCGGCCCAGATACATCACCGCGACGCGGTGCGAGATACGCTCGACCACCGCCATGTCGTGGCTGATGAACATGAAAGCGATGCCGAATTCCTCCTGCAGGTCCATCATCAGGTTGATGACCTGCGCCTTGATCGTCACGTCAAGGGCGGAGACTGCCTCGTCGGCCACGATCAGCTTCGGCTCCAGGCCGAGGGCACGGGCGATGCAAACGCGCTGGCGCTGACCGCCGGAGAATTCGTGCGGGTAACGGCTGGCATGCTCCGGCAGCAGGCCGACGCGGGTCAGCAGGTCGGCCACCTTGTCCCGCAGCGCGGAGCCGCTCTCCAGGCCATGCACGCGCATCGGCTCGGCAATCGCCTCGCCCGCGGTCATGCGCGGGTTCAGTGAGGCGAACGGGTCCTGGAAGATCATCTGCATCTCGCGGCGCAGCGGCCGCATCGCCTTGGCGTTCAGATGCGTGATGTTCTGGCCTTCGAAAATGACCTGGCCACTGGTGATCGGCACCAGCTTCAGCAGGGACCGGCCGGTGGTGGACTTGCCGCAGCCGGACTCGCCGACAATCGCCAGTGTTTCCTGGGGGTCGATATGAAAGGTGATGTCATCGACGGCATGCACCCGCCCGGTCAGGCCGCCGAACACGCCACGTCGGATATCGAAGCGGGTGACAAGATTCTGGACTTCCAGCAGCGGCTGGGTCGCGCTTCCATTGGTTGCCATTGCGTCAGTCGGCTCCTGCTTCGGCGAAATCTTCCGGCTGGAAGGTTCCCGTCTGGCTGACATCGGGGAATTTCTCGGGGGTATCCTTGCCGTTCATCGAACCCAGCTTCGGCACCGCATTGATCAGGGCTTTGGTGTAGGGGTGCTGGGGGTTGTGGAAAATGGTTTCCGCATCGCCCTGCTCGACGATCTGGCCCTTGAACATCACCACGACGCGGTCAGCGATTTCCGCCACCACGCCCATGTCGTGGGTAATGAACAGCACCGCCATATGGATCTCGTCCTGCAACGTCTTGATCAGGTCCAGGATCTGGGCCTGAATGGTCACGTCGAGCGCGGTGGTGGGCTCGTCCGCGATCAGCAATTGCGGCCGGCAGGACAGCGCCATGGCGATCATCACACGCTGGCGCATGCCGCCAGAGAGGTGATGCGGGTATTGCTTCAGTTGCTTTTCCGGTTCTGGAATGCGCACCAGCTTCAGCATTTCCAGCGCCCGCGCCTCGGCCTCTTTCTCATTCAGACCCTGGTGCAGCATGATCGCTTCGGCGATCTGAAAGCCGATGGTATAGACCGGGTTCAGGCTGGTCATCGGCTCCTGAAAGATCATGGAGATGGCATTGCCGCGGATCTGGCGCAACTCATCATCCGGCAGCTGCACCACATCGACCACGCGGTCGTCGGGCAGGCGCAGGTCGATCCGGCCGGTCGGCATTTTGCCGCCGGAAGCATCGTTGAGGCGCATCAGCGCCATGGCCGTGACCGACTTGCCCGAGCCAGACTCGCCCACGACCGCAACGGTTTCGCCCTTGTTGACGTGGAACGAAATCCCGTCCACGGCCTTCACCGTGGTGTCCTCTAGCGGGAAGTAGACGCGCAAGTCCTGCACATCGACAACGCGGTTTTCTTCCATGGCCCTGTTCTACCGTCTGTGAGGGGGAGGGTCTGAAGCCCTTCGTTGGACCTCAGTGTTAAGCGGCCTTTGTCGCAGGCGTCAAGGCAAACGCACCTGCCAACAGCTCGTAAGAGCGGCAGCGGGCGGCGAAGTCGTGGGTGATGGTGACGATCACCACCTCATCAACCCCGTAATCCGCGGCCAGCGCCTCGATCCCGCGCTTGCAGTGCTCCGGGTCGCCGATCACCTGCTGGCTGCGCGCCTGGGCGATGCGCTGGCGTTCCCCGTCGCCAATTTCCGCCAGAATCGCGTCTGCTTCTTCCGGCGTCGGGAATGGTGCAAACACGCCCCGTTCGATGCGCAGCCGCCAGACATCGCGCCCGCGCGCCAGCCGGTCCGCCTCCTCCATCGTGTTGGCACAAATGACATGCGCGGCCACGCTGGCGGTGGGCTCGGGATAGGCCTCGCACGGGCGGTAGTGCTGGCGGAATGCGGTCATCACCTGTGCCCCAACGGGGCCGGCGATAAAATGGGCAAAGCAGAAGGGCAGGCCCAGGACGGCGGCCACGGTCGCCGAATAGTCCGACGAGCCCAGCATCCACATCTCCGGAATGTCCGCGGGCGTCGGCACCGCGTGCACCCGGGCGAAGGGATGATCCTCCGGCATCTGGTCCTTTAGGTAGAGCGCCACTTCCTGCACCTGGCGGGGGAAATGGTCGATATTGCGCATGCCACCTTCGCCGGCCAGCGCCGCGGCGGTCAACTGGTCCGAGCCCGGCGCCCGGCCGATGCCGAGGTCGATCCGGCCCGGATACAGCGTCTCCAGCAGCGCAAACTGCTCCGCCACCTTGTAGGAGGCATAATGCGGCAGCATCACCCCGCCGGAGCCGACACGGATATGCTGCGTCTCTGCGGCGACGCGGGCGATCATGATTTCCGGCGCGGAGCAGGCCAAGCCCTGGCTGTTGTGATGCTCGGCAAACCAATAACGGTGAAAGCCGAGCGCGTCGGCCCGCCTGGCCAGTTCCAAGCTCTCCTGCAGCGCGTCGCCGTGGCTGCGCCCTGCGGAAATCGGGGATTGGTCGAGGACAGATAAGATCATGGGGCTCATTCTTGCCCGAAATCCCTCTGGCTTGTCGAGTGCAAACCGATGGCCACCGCCGAAACGAATCGGTAACTCCATACCGCCACCCGTATAGCTCTGTTTTTACACTTGTAACGCCGGTTTGACAGTCGCACCGATCGGCGCCCCTCGGGGCCGATTGCTACCCTATGGCTAACCGTAAACAAATTCTTAACAATTCCCTTCCCGGTTAATTTGGCACGGTAAATGCATACAACACACCAAGTCCGCTGAATTTTCCGGCACGCCGCGCCTTCGGAATCCGGCGACATTCCGCGGACACCACGCACTAACGGAGAAGCCGTCATGCGAATTCGAAATCTGGTTCTGGCGACCGCAGCGGGCGTGTTAATCACGTCCGGTGCATTGGCCAGCGCCACCATCCAATATCCGAGCGGGCAAACCTTTCTTTATGTGAACGAGCAAGGGCACCTCAATGGCGGTGTCAGCGCTCTCAACGCAGCGTTCCCGAACCCGCTGCCGATCATCAGCAACCCGGGCCAGATGGGCCTGTTCTACGACGGCGTCGGCGACGCCACCGTCGATGGCTGTTTGTGCGAAGGCTGGGGCGCGTCGGCCACCTTCACCGGCTCCGGCTTCACCAGCATGGGAGCCAGCGTCGACAATGGCGGCATTTCCGGCCTGTCCGCGTCCAGCGCGTTCGGCGCAACCGCATCGACCGCGTTCTCCCAGGTCAGCAGCGCAAACAACCTGCTGTCGGTCAGCCACGAGTTCGGCCCGTCGATCTTCTTCGACGTGTTCCAGGTGAACGTTTCCATCACCAACAACAGCGCTTCGGAGACGGCCCAGGACGTCCTCTATCGCCGCATCATGGACTGGGACGTTCAGCCGACGCCGTTCAACGAGTTCGTGACCATCCAGGGCGTTGAAGCAAATCTCGAAGCCAACGGCGGCAATGTCCGCCGCGCGGTGGACAACGGCTTCGACCCCGCCGACCCGGGGAACGGCGCTCTGACGCCAATCAACGAGCCGATCAACACCGACTTCCACGATAGCGGCCCGAACGATCACGGTGCCGGCTTCGACTTCGTCTTCGGCGAACTGGGCCCGGGCGAAACCCGGAACTTCAACATCTTTTACGGCGCTGCCCCGAACCAGGCACAGGCGGAAGCGGCCGTCAACGCGCTTGGCCTCGACGTCTGGTCGTTCGGTCAGTCGAACCCGCAAGGCCTGCCGTTCGACGGCGGTCCGTGCGGCAGCATCGATCCGCCGGACGGCTGCTCCCCCGGTGACGGCGGTGGCGGCATTCCTTCGGACGCCGGCAGCCCGACCCCGAGTGCCGTTCCCGGCGAAGCCAATCCGATCGGCGAGCCGGCCACCTTCCTGTTCGGCTTCGGCGGCGTTGGTGGCTCCGAGCCTGGCGACACCGCGTTCGATCCCATCCTGCCGTTCGCGCCGACGCCGGGCTCCACGGTGTTCGAATTCCCGAACCCGGAACCGCGCCGCTGGTACGATCCGCCCGTGGTCGATGCCTACTCCTACGAACTGCTGGGCGACCCGATGGCTTTCTTCAGCCTGGTGGAAGTGCCGCCGGCATCGTTCGGGTTCGGTCCGATCACGCTGGAAATCGCCGGCATGGATGTCGCGATATTGATGGCGGGTGACACCTTCGATTTCTTCGCCAACGGTTTGATGGATGTCCAGGCCTTCATCCTGAAGGGCATCGACCCGACCATCGACTTGGCCGATGCGGCCTTTGCCTTCCCGGTCTTCCTCGACTTCACCGGTACGCCGCTGGGGTTGGAGATTACGGCATTGACAGCGACCGGCGGCGGCGGCACTGGCGTGCCGGAGCCGAGCATCTTCGCCCTGGTCGGCGTCGGTGCGATCGCTCTGATTGTCCTGCGGCGGCGCAAGGCCTAACGGCCTGCCCCATCCGCACAGGCGATGTTGGCGAGGGGTCCCATCCGGGGCCCCTCGTTTTTTTGGTGCACGCGACAGCCTATGGTATCGGCCGGCTGGGGTCGGTATTTTGTGCTTCTTCGCTTTCACCCTTCAACAGGATGCCCAGCCCATGTCCCTTTCCCTTGCCGGCAAAGGCGCGATCATCACCGGCGGCAGCCGCGGCATCGGCTTTGCCATTGCCGAGGCGTTCGCCAAGAACGGCGCCGCCGTCTCCATCTGCGCCCGCGGCGCCGAGGGCGTCGAAAAAGCCGTCGCGACCCTGCGTGAGCATGGCGGCACCGTGCACGGCGCGCCCTGCGACCTGGCGGACAAGGCCCAGCTCGACGCCTATATCGATGTCGCCAACGATGCCATCGGCGGCGTCAACGTGCTGGTCTGCAACGCCTCCGGCTTTGGCCGCACCGACGACGAGGCCGGTTGGATGGCCGGGATCGAGATCGATATCCTGGCCAGCATCCGGGCCAGCCACGCGGCCGTGCCGCTGATTTCGGCCAATGGAGGCGGCTCCATCACCCATATCTCCACCATTTCGGCCCTGCGCCCCAGCCTGCGCACCCCGCCCTACGGCGCGGTGAAGGCGGCGCTGAACCACTACGCCCAGACCCAGGCGCTGGCGCTGGCGAAGGACGGCATCCGCGTCAACGCCATTTGCCCCGGCTCTATCGAGTTCGAAGGCGGCGTCTGGGACATCACCCGCCAGAACAACCGCCCGCTCTATGACCGCATCCTGGCCAGCATCCCCGCCGGCCGCATGGGCGAGCCGGAAGACGTTGCCGATGTCGCCCTGTTCCTGGCCAGCGACATGGCCCGCTGGGTGACGGGCGCCGTCATCCCGGTCGATGGCGGCCAGGTGCTGAACGGCTAGGTGCAACCGCTGCCCGCCCTCCTCGAATTCGCACTCCGCCGCGACCGCGTCATCGTCATCGGCCTGCTGGTGGCGGTGACGCTGGGAAGCTGGCTGTTCGTCCTGGACGGCGCGGGCACCGGCATGTCCGCGCTTGGCATGACCGGACTGGACCTCGCGGCCGGCGGCGGCATGCGCGTGGCGTTTGCCATGGCGCGGTGGTCGCCCGGCTATGCGGTCATCATGTTCTTCATGTGGTGGATCATGATGGTCGCCATGATGCTCCCCAGCGCCAGCCCGACCGTGCTGCTGTTCGCCCGCATCCATCGCAAACAGCGCGAGCGCGGTGCGGCCTCCGTGCCCGCATCGATGTTCGCGCTCGGCTATCTGGCCGCCTGGGCCGGCTTCAGCGTCATCGCCACCGCGGCGCAATGGGGGCTGGAGCAGGCCGGCCTGCTCAACACGATGATGGTCTCGACCGTGCCCTGGCTGGGCGGCGGCCTGCTGATCGCCGCCGGGCTCTGGCAGTTCTCCCCCTGGAAGCTCGCCTGCTTGCGCCATTGCCGCTCGCCGCTCTCCTTCCTGATGACCCGTTGGCGGCCCGGCCGGAAAGGCGCCTTCGTCATGGGCCTGGACCACGGCGCATTCTGCCTCGGCTGCTGTTGGTTCCTGATGGCGCTGTTGTTCTTTGGCGGCATCATGAATCTGTGGTGGATCGGCGGCCTCGCCCTCTATGTGCTGGCCGAGAAAACCGTGCCCGCCGGCCACCGGCTCGGCTATGGCCTTGGCGCCCTTCTGACCGCCTGGGGCGTGTGGATTTTGCTGGCGCCCCTCGCCGCCTGAGCGCCCATGCCAGTTTGGGGCTTGCCGTGGGCGGCGGGCGGTAGTTTGCTAGCGGGCTATACCTTTGTCCCATACCCCCTCCCCCCCCCCTGCCGGAGGGTGCGCCCGGAGCCGCCGCCCATGCCCGCCATCGACCGTTGCGTGAACCTCGATGATCTGCGCGTGCTCGCCAAGAAGCGCGTGCCGAAGCTGATTTACGACTTCATCGAAGGCGGCGTCGATGACGAGGACGGCCTGGTCCGCAACGAGGATGCCTTCCGTCAACGGGCGCTGGTGCCGCGTTACATGGTGGATGTGACCACCAAGCTGGACCAGGAAACCGAACTTTTCGGCCGCACCTTCTCCAGCGCCTGGGGCATCGCGCCGACCGGCGGCGTCGGCAACTATCGCCGCGGCGGCGACATGATGCTTTGCCGGGCCGCGCGCGACGCCAACATCCCCTTCATCATGTCCGGCGCCTCCAACGCCTCCATGGAGGAGATGGCCGCCACGGCGCCGGATCATGGCTGGTACCAGCTCTACACCGCCAAGGACCGCGCCATTGCCGAAGACATGATCCGCCGCGCCGACGACCTGAATATCCCGGTCCTGGTCGTTACCGTCGATGTCCCCACCGGCTCCAACCGCGAGCGCAACCGCCGCAACGGCTTTGGCCGCCCCTTGAAGTTGAGCCTCGGCACCAAGCTCGACGCGCTCCGCCGGCCGCTCTGGCTGAAGGACTATCTGGAGACCGGCATTGCCATGTGCGAGAACTGGCAGCGCTATGCTCCCCCCGGCGCGAACGCCGACCGGGTCGGCGAGTTCATGGCGAGCCAACTGCCGAACAGCATCACCTGGAAGGACGTGGAGAATTTCCGCCAGCTCTGGAAGCGCCCGCTGGTCCTCAAGGGGGTGATGCGCGTCGATGATGCGAAGCGCGCCGCCGACCTGGGCGTCGACGGCCTGATCGTCTCGAACCACGGCGCCCGCCAGCTCGACCGCGCGCCGTCGGCACTGGACGTGCTGCCGGCCCTCGACGCCGCCGTCGGCGACCGTTTGACCCTGATGCTGGACGGCGGTGTGCGCCGCGGTGCCGACCTGCTGGTGGCGCTGGCCTCGGGCGCCAGGTTCGTTTTCCTGGGCCGCCCCACGCTCTATGGCGTCGTCGCCGGCGGAGAGGCGGGAGTCACCAAGGCCATCGGCATCATGCGCGACGAGATCGACAAGATCATGGCCCAGGCCGGCTGCCCGACGCTGCGGGAGTGCGGCCCCGACTTTCTGCACTGGGACCCGGAAGGCCGCAACGCCCGAATCTAAGGCCCTCACCACCGGACGACGGAGGAAACCGCCATGGCCGCACCCGGCTACGAACACTACCAGGACGTCGAAACCGATTTGAACGCCGGCGTTCTCACCATCCGCCTGAACCAGCCGGACCGGCTGAACGCCTTTACCGCCGGCATGCACACCACCCTGTCGACCATCTGGGACCGGGTGAACGACGACGACAGCGTCCGCGTCGCCGTGCTGACCGGCAACGGTAAGGCGTTTTCAGCCGGCGGCGACGTGCCGGGCATGCAGAAAAAGATCGACGATCCGACGCTTTGGGATGCCGGCATGCCGGAAGCCCGGCGCATCGTCTACCGCATGCTGGAGTGCGAAAAGCCGATCATCGCCCGCGTCAACGGCCACGCCGTCGGTCTCGGCGCCACGGTGGCGCTGCTCTGCGACATCATCATTGCCGCGGAGCACGCCAAGATCGGCGACCCGCACGTCAACGCCGGCCTGGTGGCGGGCGACGGCGGCGCGCTGATCTGGCCGCAACTGGTCGGCTTTGCCCGCGCCAAGGAATACCTGCTGACCGGCGACCTGATGAGCGCCGCCGAGGCCGAGCGTATCGGCCTCATCAACCATGTCGTGGCCGCCGATCGGTTGGACGAGAAGGTCTATGGCCTCGCCAACCGGTTGGCGGCGGGCGCGTCGAAGTCGATCAACTGGACCAAGCGGACCATCAACATCCCGCTCCGCCAGTTGGCGCATTCGATGATGGACCTCTCCATCAGCCTGGAGACCCAGTCCAACCTGACCCGCGACCACCAGGAAGCCGTCACCGCCTTCGGCGAGCGCCGCAAGCCCGCCTTCAAAGGCGACTGAGGCAAGCCGCGCCCCTTCGAACCGAGGGGCGCAGCACTCCTCTCCTGGCATCGCGCCGTCCGGTCCTGCTAGCTTGCACGGAACCTGCCCCGTTTGGGGCGCCTACCGGAACCGACGGGGCTGCATGACCCTTTCCTTCGAGCTTCTCGCAACCGCCGGCGACGCCCGCCTCGGCCGGATCGACACCGCCCACGGCCCCATCCGGACGCCGGCCTTCATGCCGGTCGGCACTGCGGCCACCGTCAAGGCGATGCGGCCGGAGGATGTGCGCGCCACCGGCGCTGACATCCTCCTCGGCAACACCTATCACCTGATGCTGCGGCCCACGGCAGAACTGATCGCCCGCCACGGCGGCCTGCACAAGTTCATGAACTGGCCGGGGCCGATCCTGACCGACTCCGGCGGTTTCCAGGTCATGAGCCTCGCCGGGCTGCGCAAAATGACGGAGGAAGGGGTGCGTTTCCGCTCCCACATCGACGGTAGCTATCACATGCTGACGCCGGAGCGTTCCATCGAGATCCAATATCTGCTGGATGCCACCATCACCATGGCCTTCGACGAGTGCACGCCCTATCCGGCCACACAGAGCCAAGCGGCGGAAAGCATGCGGCTTTCCATGCGCTGGGCCAGGCGGTCGAAGGACGCCTTTATCGAGCGCAAAGGGTACGGCGTGTTCGGTATTGTTCAGGGCAGCGTGTTTCCGGACCTGCGCCGCGAGTCGGCAGAAGCCCTGCGGGAAATCGGCTTTCCAGGCTACGCCATCGGCGGCCTGGCCGTGGGCGAAGGCCAGGCGCAGATGTTCGAGACCCTCGACTTCACCACCCACCACCTGCCAACCGACAAACCCCGCTACCTGATGGGCGTTGGCAGGCCGGCGGATATCGCGGGCGCGGTGGCGCGCGGCGTCGACATGTTCGACTGCGTCATGCCCACCCGCTCCGGCCGCACCGCCCAGGCTTTCACCCGCACGGGCGAGTTGAACCTGCGCAACGCGAGGTTCGCCGACGACCCGGCGCCGCTGGACGCCGGCTGTGCCTGCCCGGCCTGCACCGGCTATTCCCGCGCCTATCTGCGCCACCTGGTGAAGGCGGAGGAGATACTGGGCATGATGTTGCTGACCTGGCACAACCTGCAATTCTACCAGGATCTGATGGCCGCCCTGCGTGCCGCCATCGCCGGCGGCGACAACCTCGCCGGCGACCCGGAAGCCGTGCTACGCCGTCTGCTGCCCGCCGCCACGGCCTAACGGGAGGAGGGACATGCCCATGGACCCCGTCGCAGAAGTGCTGGAGATCGACCGCCGCCGGATCCGCGCTATGCTGCACCAGGATGCCGATGCGCTGACGCCCCTGCTGGCGGACGACCTGATCTACATCCATGCCTCCTCTTCCAAGGACAGCAAGGCCAGCTATCTCTCCGCTCTGCTGTCCGGCGCGCTGCTCTACCGCAAGGTCGATCATTCGGAGGTGGAGGCGCGCGCCATGGGTGACTGGGTGCTGCTGACCGGCAAGACCGCGCTTGCGGTCTTCGCCGGCAGCCGCCGCGACGCCTGGAACGAGCGCTTCACCGCCATTTACGTCCGCCGCGGGCAGGGCTGGCAGCTTTATTGCTGGCAGGCGACCCGGCTGCCGCAGAACCATTAGGTCCGGTATTCCCCACACCGAAAGGGCTGCATCCGGGGCTGAGGGTAACCGCACCCGCTTGCGAAACCGGCAGGCATGTGGTCCGTACCGGCTGTTGCACCCCCTCCACCCGCATGCGGAGCCCATGCCTGACTGGTTCACCCTCTCGGCCGAGGAGCAGACGGCGGTCTTGCTGTCGCTCAAGGTCGCCCTCTGGGCCACATGCGCGAGCCTGCCATTCGGCGTGGCCGCGGCCTATGCGCTCGCGCGTGGCCAGTTCTGGGGCCGTCCGCTGCTGGACGGGGTGGTGCACCTGCCGCTGATCCTGCCGCCGGTCGTTACTGGTTATGCGCTGTTGCTGCTGTTCGGGCGCTCCGGCCCGGTTGGCGCGTTCCTGGCCGAACAGTTCGGCGTCGTCTTCGCCTTCCGCTGGACCGGCGCGGCGCTCGCCTGCGCGATCATGGGGTTTCCGCTGATGGTGCGGGCTATCCGCCTGTCGCTGGAGGCGGTCGACACCAGGCTGGAGGAGGCTGCCGGCACGCTCGGCGCGCCGCCGCTCTGGGTGTTCGCGACCGTGACGCTGCCACTGATCCTGCCGGGCGTGGCCGCCGGCATGATTCTGTCGTTCGCGCGCGCGATGGGCGAGTTCGGAGCGACCATTACCTTTGTCTCCAACATTCCGGGCGAAACCCAGACCCTGCCGAGCGCGATCTACACCTTCACCCAGGTGCCGGGCGGCGATGCGCAGGCGCTGCGCCTGACCCTGATCGCTGTCGCCCTGTCGCTGTCGGCGCTGCTGGTCTCCAACGCCCTCTCGCGCCGCATCGCCCGCGGCATCGGCCAGGGCACATGAGCCTTTCCGTCGACATCCGCCACCGCCAGGGCGATTTCCGCCTGGAGGCGCGGTTCGAGAGCGCCGGCCGTCTGACGGCGCTGTTTGGCCGTTCGGGCGCCGGCAAATCCTCACTGGTGGCGATGATCGCCGGCCTCACCCGCCCGGACCGGGGCCACATCGCCGTGGATGGCGAGCCGCTGGTGGATACCGAGCGGCGGCTGTTCGTGCCCGTCCACCGCCGCCGCGTCGGCTATGTGTTCCAGGAAGGCCGCCTGTTTCCGCATCTGACCGTGCGGCGCAACCTGCTCTATGGCCGCTGGTTCACGCCGGAACGCGAGCGTTACACAAGCCTGGACGACGTCGTGGACCTGCTCGGCATCGGCAATCTGCTGAACCGCAGCCCGGCCCGGCTTTCCGGCGGCGAGAAGCAGCGGGTCGCCATCGGCCGGGCGCTCCTCGCCTCTCCCCGGCTGCTGCTGATGGACGAGCCGCTGGCCGCCCTCGACGAAGCGCGCAAGGCGGAAATCTTACCTTATATCGAGCGCCTGCGCGACGAGATCGGCCTGCCCATCGTCTATGTCAGCCATTCGGTGGCGGAAGTGGCGCGCCTTGCAACCACGGTCGTCACCATGGCCGATGGCAGGGTAACGGCGGTCGGACGGCCCAGCGACGTGCTCAGCCGCCCGGACCTGGCACCCGGCGCCGACGAGGCGGAGGCCGGTGCGGTGCTCAAGGCCGTCATCCAGAGCCACGACGACACCTTCGGCCTGACCGCGCTTTCGGCCGCCGGCGGCACGCTCACCGTGCCCCGCCTGCATCGCCCGCTCGGCACGCCCGTGCGGGTGCGGGTGCGGGCCCGCGACGTGATGCTGGCCGTCGACGAGCCGCACGGCCTCAGTGCCCTCAACGTGCTGAAAGCGACAATCCACGAGATCGGCGAACCGCACGGGCCGGTGGTCGAGGTGCGGCTTGGTGCGGGCGAGGCAGAGTTGACCGCCCGCCTCACCCGCCGCTCGGTCAGCGCGCTGGCATTGGCGCCGGGCCGGGAGGTTTATGCCGTGATCAAATCCATCGCCTTCGACGAGGCCAATCTCAGCCTGGCGCCGCACTACAGCGACAGCGCCGATGCCGCCGCCGACACCGGCCAATAGACCGACGCAGCACCGGCGATCGAGACCGGCCCGCGCTGCCTCCCCGACACGACCGTCAACGAATCGTGCTCCGGAAAACCTGGCTAGCGGTCTGGTCGAAACGCTTGCTGCGGCACCTGTTCCGTGAATCGGCCCCCGATTTCAATAATCCGCTGGTTCGATTCAGCCAAAGGATGGGTGCCATCTGTCGGCATCGAACCACCGGAGTCGTCAGGCTCGCTCTCAACCTGCTATCACAAAGCCCCGGCCCGGCATATCCGTGCGCCGAAAGCGCAAATGGCCGCGATGGTTCAACGATTTCGCTCGACCCATACCCGGCCAAACGCGGTCGCCCTGCATCGTCCGGGTTAGGCACTGGTCCTTTGCGGTCTGCCCCGGTAGGGTTGCCACAAACGCATCATCCCCGTTCCCAAAGGAATCGCCTCCATGCCCCAGGACGACGCCCGCACCCCCATTCTCGTCGGCTCCGGCCAGATCACCCAGCGCGAGCCGGACCCGGCCAAGGCGCTCGACCCGCTGAGCCTGACAGCGGAAGCCTGCCGCATCGCCGCCAACGATGCCGGCCCCGGTCAAACGCTGTTGGAATCGCTGGACACCATGGCGCTGCTACGCTCGTTCTCGGACACGAGCTGGCGCTTTGCCTCGCCCTTCGGCGGCTCCAAGCATCCGCCGAAATCGCTGGCGGCGAGGCTCGGCGCCGACCGGATCGCGCGCCAGTTGTACACCCATCCGGGCGGGAACATGCCGCAATGGCTGATCAGCCGCTTCTCCGAAATGGTCACCCGCGGCGAGATCGAAGCCGCCATGATCTGTGGCGGCGAGGCTTTGGCCACCCAGAAAGCCGCCCAGCGCGCCGGCTTGGCCCTGGACTGGAACGAGGACCCCGGCGGCGAGCCGGAGACCTGGGGCGTTTCTACCCGTGGCTGGAACGACATGGAGGACCGCCACCGCATGGCGGGCGCGATCTTCGCCTATCCTATGATCGAGAACGCCATCCGCGGGGCACGCGGGCGCTCGATCCCGGAGCACATGCTGGCCATGGGCCGGCTGTTCGAGGGCTTCGCCAAGGTCGCGGCGGCCAACCCGCTGGCCGATCGCCGCGACGGCTTCACGGCGGAGCAACTGGCGACCGTCACTGAAAAGAACCCCTATATCGGCTTCCCCTACCCGAAGCTGATGAACTCGAACGCCTTTATCGACCAGGCCGCCGCCGTGATCCTGACCAGCGTCGCCAAGGCGAAGGAACTGGGCATTCCGCGGGCGAAATGGGTCTACCTGCATGGCTGCGCCGACACCTATGACCACTGGTTCCTTTGCGACCGGATCAATTTCCACACGTCGCCGGCCATGCGCATCGCGGCGCGGGAAGCGTTCGAGATGGCGGATTGCACGGCCGACGACATGGCCTTCCTCGACCTTTATTCCTGCTTCCCGAGCGCGGTGGAGATCTGCTGTGCCGAGCAGGGCATCGCGGAGGACGACCCCCGCGGCCTGACGGTGACCGGCGGCCTGCCCTATTTCGGCGGGCCGGGGAACAACTACGTCACCCATTCGATTGCGGAGATGATGAACAAGGTCCGCTCGCAGCCGGGCTCACGAGGCATGGTGACGGCCAACGGCAATTATGTGACCAAGCAAGCCGTCGGCATCTATTCCACCGAGCCGCCGGCGAAGCCGTTTGCGCCGAAGGACCCGAAGACCTACCAGGCCGAAATCGACGCCGCCAAAGGCCCGAAAGTGAGCGAATTTGCCGAAGGCCCGGCTGAGATCGAGACCTATACGGTCATCCACGACCGCAAGGGGCCGAGTTACGGCATCCTCTATGGCCGCCTCGACGACGGCAGCCGCTTCATCGCCAACACGCCGGAAGACCCGGGCTTGCTGACAGAGATGGAGGCAAAGGACTACCTGGGCGCCAAGGGCCGGGTGACGACGAAGGACGGGCTGAACACCTTCGTGCCAGGGTGAGTGCGTGCCACCCAGGCTCTAAGATCAGGCTTTCGCGAGGTATTGCGGCAAAGAACGGCGGCCCCTCAAGATGAAAAGCTTCGAAGGCCGCTCCGCTCATCCGAAACGAAACCGCAGGGTTGCGAACTGAAATCCTCGACGTCAAATCAGGGACCATAAGGCTATGAATATGGCAGTCATTCGCGACCCACGCGTGCCGGAGACTGGCGGGCCGTTCAATCTCTGCGTGACCTATAACGGCTATGTCTATGTCAGCGGCCTGCCGCCGTTCCAGGCGGATTTCTGCGAACAGCTCCGCCATGCCCGCGAGAACGGCCTGCCGCTGCCGAAATACCAACGCAAGTCGATCGAGCAAGAGTCCGAGATCGTCATGAACCACATGAAATGGCTGCTGGAATCCGCCGGCAGCGGCCTGGAGCACCTGCTGAAGGTCGTCGTCTGGCTACGCAACCAGTCGGAGCAGGCCCGCTTCGACAAGGTCTATCGCAGCTATTTCCCCGAGACCGAATGCCTGCCGACCCGCACTCGCATGCAGGCGGGCGGCACGCCGTTCGACTGCGCGCTGGAAATCGACGCCATCGGCTACATCCCCGGCGCGCACGACTGAGCTTGAGAACAGGAGCCCACGCCATATGACCGTCCGCCAGATCGTCCGCTATCCCGTGAAGGGCCTGCCGGCCATCTCACTGAACGAAGTCAGCCTCTCCCGCGGCGAACAGCTTCCCGGCGACCGCCGGTTCGCCTTCTGGCGGGGCGACGATCCACCGGCGGGCGGGCGCTCGCCGCACCAGCGCCGCTTCAATTTCCGCCAGGTCGCCGACGACAATGCGCTCGCGCGTCTGCGCGCAGCCAGCAGCGGGCCGGCGCAACTGACCGTAACGGCGCCGGACGGCTCCCAGGTCAGCGCCGACCTGGAGGCGGAGGCCGGGAAGGCTGCGCTCAGCGACTGGATCGCCGGCTATCTCGGCATCGCCATCCCGACGCTGCTCGAATCCATCGACGGTCAGGGCTTTACGGATATTGGCGACAAGACCCTATCGCTGATCAACTTGAACAGCGTCCGCGCCCTCTCCAACCTCGCCGGCCGGCCTATTGAGCCCGAACGCATGCGCGGCAACATCTATGTCGAGATGCCGGCCTGGAGCGAGCGCGACCTGGTGGGTGGCACGCTCCGCATCGGCGATGTGGAGTTCGAGGTCGACAGCCACGTCAAACGCTGCGTCGCGACGGAGGTGAACTACACCACCGGCCAGAAAGACCACCCGACACCGCAGACGCTGATGAAGAACTACGGTCATGCCGACTGCGGCATTTATCTGCGTGTAAAGAAGGGCGGCACACTGCGCGTCGGCGATCCGATCCGCTAACCGCCGGACGCTGCAAACCCCAGAAACCCGCGGGCCCGCTGCCGGAACGGGCCGCCGGGGGGTGGCGCGACATCTTGTGGCTCGCCCGTTGTCCCGCGGTGTCCCTTGTGCCATACACGGCGCTTGGTTCCGAAACCGCAAGGACAATTGCATCATGGCCGAGACTGCGCTCCGCACCGCCGGCTTCTTTTCCGCCTCCGTCGCCGAAGCCGACCCGGAATTAAACGCCTCCCTGACCGGCGAGTTGGGCCGTCAGCAGGACCAGATCGAGCTGATCGCCTCCGAGAATATCGTCTCGCGCGCCGTGCTGGAGGCCCAGGGCAGCGTGCTGACCAACAAATACGCGGAAGGCTATCCCGGGCGCCGCTACTATGGTGGCTGCGAACATGTGGACGTGGCCGAGCGTATTGCCATCGAGCGCGCGAAACAGCTGTTCGGCTGCGCCTTCGCCAACGTCCAGCCCCACTGCGGCGCCAGCGCCAACCAGGGCACCTTCCTGGCCCTGTTGCAGCCGCGGGACACGATCCTCGGCATGAGCCTCGCCGCCGGCGGCCACCTGACCCACGGCGCCAAGCCAAACCTTTCCGGCAAGTGGTTCAACGCCGTCCAGTACGGCGTGAAGGAAACGGACGGCCGCATCGACTATGACGAGGTCGAGCGCCTGGCGCTGGAGCACAAACCGAAGCTGATCATCGCCGGCGGCAGCGCCTATCCGCGGGAGATCGACTTCCCGCGCTTCCGCGCCATTGCCGATCAGGTCGGCGCCTATTTCATGGTGGATATGGCCCATTTTGCCGGCCTCGTTGCCGCCGCCGTGCTGCCAAGCCCCCTGCCCCATGCCCACGTGGTGACCACCACCACGCACAAGACCCTGCGGGGGCCCCGCGGCGGCATGATCCTTTCGAATGACGAGGCCATCGGCAAGAAGATCAACTCCGCCATGTTCCCCGGCCTGCAGGGCGGGCCGCTGATGCACGTGATCGCCGCCAAGGCCGTGGCCTTCGGCGAGGCGCTGCAGCCCAGTTTTCAAGCCTATTCAGAGGCCGTGGTCGCCAACGCCCAGGCGCTGGCGGCGAAACTGGTGGAACGCGGCCTTGCCATCGTCTCCGGCGGCACCGACAACCATCTGATGCTGGTGGACCTGCGCCCGATGGGCGTCACGGGCCGGGATGCAGAGGCCGCGCTGGAGCGGGCCGGCATCACCTGCAACAAGAACGCCATTCCGTTCGATCCGGCCCCGCCGGCCGTGACCAGCGGCCTGCGCCTCGGCTCGCCGGCGGCGACAACGCGCGGCTTTGGCGTGGCGGAATTCCAGCAGGTGGGCGACATGATCGGCGACGTTCTGGCCGAGTTGGCCAAGGATCCGGAAGGCAATCGGGAAGCCGAGGCCGCCACCGCTGCCAAGGTCAAGGCGCTCTGCGACCGCTTTCCGATCTACGGCGGCTGATACGGAGGCCCGCCGATGCGCTGCCCGCACTGCAACCACAACGACACGCAGGTGAAGGATTCGCGGCCCACCGACGACAACACCGCGATCCGGCGCCGGCGGCAGTGCCCGTCCTGCGGCGCGCGCTTCACCACCTTCGAGCGGGTTTACCTGCGCGAAATCACCGTGGTGAAGTCGAACGGGCGGCGCGAACTCTTCGACCGCGACAAGATCGAACGCTCCATGTCCATCGCGCTGCGCAAGCGGCCGGTGGAGGAGCGCAAGGTCGAGGCCGCGGTCAACGGCATCGTCCGCCGCGTCGAACAGTCGGGCGAGGCGGAAGTCTCGTCGGAACTGATCGGCAGCTACGTGATGGAGGCACTGGAGGGGCTGGACAAGGTCGGTTATGTCCGCTTCGCCAGCGTCTACCGCAATTTCCGCGAGGCCAAGGATTTCGAGGATTTCATCGGTAGCCTGGCGGAGAAAACCCGCAGCAATGGCCGCCGTTCCGACTGATCCCGGCATGACCGGGGCGGACCGCCGCTGGATGCGTGCCGCCCTGGGGCTGGCTGCGCGCGGGCTCGGGCGCGTCTGGCCAAATCCGGCGGTGGGCTGTGTGATCGTCTCTGCCGACGGGCGTGCCGCCGGCCAGGGCTGGACCCAGCCGGGCGGGCGTCCGCATGCGGAGACCGAGGCGCTGGCCATGGCCGGCGCGCGCGCCGCCGGCGCCACCGCCTATGTCACGCTGGAGCCGTGCAGTCATCATGGCAAGACCCCGCCCTGCGCCGAGGCGCTGATTGCAGCGAAGGTCGCCCGCGTCGTCGTCGCGTGCGGCGATCCGGATGCGCGGGTCTCGGGCCGCGGCCTTACCCTGTTGCGCGCCGCCGGGATCGCCGTCACCGAGGGCGTCCTGCGCGAGGAGGCGGAGCATCTGAACGCGGGTTTTCTGAAGCGCGTGCGGGACGGCCTGCCGCTCGTCACCTTGAAACTGGCGACCACTCTCGACGGCCGGATCGCCACGCTGACCGGCGAAAGCCAGTGGATCACCGGGGCGCAGGCGCGCCGCCACGGCCACTATCTGCGCGCCACCCACGACGCCATCCTGGTCGGCCGCGGCACGGCAGCGGCGGACGACCCGAGCCTCACCTGCCGCCTGGCCGGGCTGGAGGATCGCTCGCCGGTGCGGGCGGTGCTGGACAGCCAGGGACGGCTGCCGGCGGCGCTGAAGCTGTTCACCGACGGCGCCGCCCCCACCTGGCGCCTGGCCGCCCCGGATGCGCCGCCCGCACCGGCGCCCGCCGAAAGCCTAACAGCATCCCTCACCGCCGACGGCCAACTCGACCCGCGGGCGGCCATGGTAGTGCTGGCCGAGCGTGGCATCGGCCGCGTGCTGGTGGAGGGCGGGGCAGAGACGGCGGCCTCGCTGTTGCAAGCTGGGCTGGTCGACCGCATCTGCTGGTTCCGCGCGCCGGCTCTGATCGGCGGCGACGGCCTGGCGGGCGTCGCCCATCTCGGCATTCAGCGCATCGCTGCGATGCAGCGCTTCGGCCTCAGAGAATTGCGACAACTGGGAGACGATGTGCTAGAGGTCTACGAACGACCCTGACTCCAGCATCAGAAGCACGCTTTTTCATGTTCACCGGCATCATCACCGATATTGGCCGCGTCCGCTCCATCGAGCAGCGCGGCGATACCCGGCTCGTCATCGAAACCGCCTATGACACGGCCAGCATCGACATGGGTGCCTCCATCGCTCATTCCGGCGCCTGCCTGACCGTGGTCGACAAGGGCCCTGGCTGGTTCGCGGTGGAGGCTTCGGCCGAAACCCTGGCCCGCACCACCCTCGGCGACTGGCGCGAGGGCTCGCGCATCAACCTGGAGCGCGCCATGAAAGTCGGCGACGAGTTGGGCGGGCATATCGTATCCGGCCACGTCGATGGTGTCGGCCATGTGGTCTCGCGCACGCCGGAGGGCGACAGTGTCCGCTTTGTGTTCGAAGTGCCGGCGGAACTCTCGCGCTTCATCGCCGAAAAAGGCTCGGTCGCGCTGAACGGGGCGTCGCTCACCGTGAACGAGGTGGAAGACAACCGCTTCGGCGTGAACCTGATCGCCCACACCCTCCGCCACACAACATTCGGCGAAAGTGAACCAGGGGCGCGCGTCAATGTAGAAATCGATATGCTGGCGCGCTACGTTGCCCGCCTGACCGAAACGCGAGGCCTCTCGTGAGCAGCAACACAGACGATATCAAGCGCGCCTCCCCCCAGGCTCTGGCCGCCGAAATGGCCGAGGCCGAGAAGGCGCGCACCGAAGCCGACCTCTCCTTCCTCTCCCCCATCGAGGAAATTATAGAGGAAGCCCGAAACGGCCGCATGTTCATCCTGGTGGATGACGAGGACCGGGAGAACGAAGGCGATCTGGTCATTCCGGCCCAGATGGCGACGCCCGATGCCATCAACTTCATGGCCAAATACGGCCGCGGCCTGATCTGCCTGTCCATGACCAAGCAGCGGGTGGCCGAACTCGACCTGCCGCTGATGCCGCGCGACAACCGCCAGCGCCAGTCCACCGCCTTCACCGTCTCCATCGAGGCGGCGGAGGGTGTGACCACCGGCATTTCCGCCGGCGACCGGGCGCGCTCCATCGCGGTCGCGATCGACCCGTCGAAGGGCAAAGACGACATCTCCACCCCCGGCCACGTGTTCCCGTTGGAAGCGCGCGAGGGCGGCGTGCTGGTGCGCGCCGGCCATACGGAAGCGGCCGTCGACATTTCACGCCTGGCAGGGCTCAACCCCTCCGGCGTGATTTGCGAGATCATGAACGACGACGGCACCATGGCCCGCCTGACCGACCTGATCCCATTCGCGCAATACCACAACCTGAAAATCGGCGCGATCGCCGACCTTATCGCCTACCGCCGCCGCCACGACCGCACGGTGCAGCGCCTGCTGCAGAGCGGCTTGAATTCCCGCTATGGCGGCGAGTTCGACATGATTGTCTATGGCACCACGGTCGAATACGGCGAGCACATCGCGCTGGTCAAAGGCAATATCACCACCGATAAGCCGGTGCTGGTGCGCATGCACTCCATGAACCTGCTGGAGGATTTGCTGGGCGACCAGCACCGTTCACGCGGTGGCGCCCTGCAACGGGGCATGGAAATTATCGGTGAGGAGGGCCGCGGCGTTATCGTCGTCATCCGCGAGACCCGCTCCACCGTCTTCTCCGAGCGTCTGAAGGTCGAACTCAGCGAGAAAAAAGACCAGGGCGGCCGGTTCCTGCGCGACTATGGCATCGGCGCGCAGATCCTGCGCGATCTGGGCGTACGCGACATGATTCTGCTGACCAACACCGAACGCCACATTGTCGGGCTGGAGGGTTACGGGCTAAAGGTCGTCGGCACCCGCCCTGTTCCGCATGAGGACGCCTGAGACCATGAGTGATTCTGCCCGCATCCTGATCGCGGTCGCCCCCTACTACCAGCACATCACCGACCAAATGGTGGACGGCGCACAACGGGCGCTGGCCAGGGAAGGCTGGACCTACGAAACAGTCGAAGTCGCCGGCGCCTTCGAACTGCCCTTCGCCATCGCCACGGCGCACGAAGCTGGCGGCTATGATGGCTATATCGCCCTCGGGTGTGTCATCCGCGGCGAGACCAGCCATTACGACCTGATCTGCAACGAGGTTGCCCGCGCCTGCCAAAGCATGGCGACCGACGGCGGCCTTGTGATTGGCTTTGGCCTGCTGACGGTGGAAAACGCGGCACAAGCGCTCGTCCGCGCCGATCCGGCCCAGAAGGACAAGGGTGGGGAGGCCGCCAAGGCCTGCATCATGAATCTGAAACTGGCCCGCCGCTTCCTCGAATCCTAAGGCAGAAACGCCAGCCGCCATGCGCGACCGTGACCTGATCCAAGCCTTCGCCCCCGGCGCCGAACCGGAGGGCGAAGCCACCGACGCGCGCCCGCTGCAAGGGCGCCGCCGTCTGGCGCGCGTTGCGGCCATCCAGGTGCTCTACCAGTCGGCGATGACCCGCACCCGCATCTCTGCCGTCGCCAAACAGTTCGAGGACCACCGCCTTGGCGAGGAAATCGACGGTCTGGCGCTCGACGTCGACCTCGGCTTTTTCCGCCGCCTGACCCGTGGCATAGCGACCGAAGCCGAAGCCCTGACGTTGCTGGTGCAGGAAGCCCTGCAAAAGCGGCAATTCCCACGGCTGGAATACGTCCTGCAAGCGATCCTGATCGCCGGCGCCTACGAACTGCAGGCCCTGCAGGACGTCCCCCCCCGGTCCATCATCGACGAATACACCGACATCGCCGCCGCGTTTTTCGACGAGGGCGAGAAATCGCTGGTCAACGCCGTGCTCGACCGCCTCGCGCACCGGATGCGCCCGGATGACTTCGCCACCGCCTCTGGATGAATTCGGGCTGATCGCCCGATATCTGGCGCCGCTCGCCACCCACAAGGGCGCGGACGGCCTGCGCGATGACGTGGCGGTCCTGGCCCGCGCCGATCTGACGGGCGACCTGGTGATCACCACCGACGCGATTGTCGCCGGCGTGCATTTCCTGGCGGACGAAGACCCGGCCCTGGTGGCCGAGCGCGTGCTGCGCGCCAATCTTTCCGACCTGGCCGCGAAATGCGCCCGGCCCATCGGCTATCAACTCACCCTGGCGATGACCGCCGCCCAGAACGCCGCCTGGATGGAAGCCTTCACCCGCGGCCTGCGCGCCAACCAGACGGCCTTCGGATGGTCGCTGCTCGGCGGCGACACGGTACGAACCCCAGGCCCCCTCACCCTGAGCCTGACCGCCATCGGCGAACTGGGCCCGGAGGTCCGCGCCCCGCGCCGGGGCGGGGCCAGTGCCGGAGAGGATATCTGGGTCACCGGCTGGATCGGCGACGGCGCGCTGGGTTTGGCAGTGGCACAAGGCGGGGCGGATTTCCTGCCACCCGATGCAGCCGCTGCCGCCGAGGCCAAGTTCCGCCTGCCAGAGCCCCGTGTCGCCTTCGGCCTCGCGCTCGGCACAGCCGGTGTCGCCACCGCGGCAGCGGACGTGTCGGATGGCCTGGTGGCCGACCTCGGCCATATTTGCGAGGCCAGCGGCCTTGGCGCCGCGGTCGGAGCCGAGGCGCTGCCGCTGTCGCCCGGCGGCCGCCTGGCCGCGGCCCACGATCCGGCCTGGCTAGGCCGGCTCTTGAGCGGTGGCGATGATTATGAGGTGGTCTTCACCGCCCCTGCCAGCGCCGCCGCCGCCATCCGAAACGCCGGCGAAACATCCGGCGTCGCCGTCACCCGCATCGGCCGGATGATCAACGGACAGGGCGTTGAAGTTCGCAGCGCCGACGGCTCGACACTGCCGCTCAAAGATCGCGGCTATCGTCATTTTTGAGGGGCGGTTCGGATGATGACTGCTAAAGTTACCCATGGATCGATCCGATTTATGCCGGAATGGGATAAACCCAATGCGCGCCGTCGTCGTTGACGAATTCAAACCCTACGACCAGCACGAAGTCCGCGAGTGGCCTTCGCCCGCGCCCGGCCCGCGCCAGGTCAAGTTCCGAACGCAGGCCATCGGCATCAGCTTTGCCGAGAGCCTGTTGGTCTCCGGCCAATACCAGCGCCGCCCGCCCCTGCCCTTCGTCGCTGGCTGCGAGGTCGCCGGCGTCGTCGCCGAATGCGGCGAGGGCGCAGACCGCTTCCAGCCCGGCGACCGGGTCTGCGGCCTGATCGACTGGGGCTCCATGGCGGAGGAAGGCGTGGCGCTGGAGGTGAGCCTGCACAAAATGCCGGATGCCATGTCCTTCGGCGAGGCGACGGCCGTTGCCAGTTCCTATGCCACCACGGCGGCGGCGCTCACCTGGCCGCACCTGTTGAACGTCCAGGCAGGCGACTGGCTGCTGGTGCACGGCGCAACCGGCGGCGTCGGCATGGCGGCAGTGGAAATAGGCCGGATCCTGGGGGCGAAGGTTATCGCCACCGCAGGTTCGGCCGAGAAAATCGCGCTTGCCGAGGCACGCGGCGCCGACCACTCCATCAACTACCGCGTGCGGGACTTCCGCGAGGCCGTGCTGGAGATCACGAACGGGCGCGGCGTCGACAAGGTCTATGACCCCGTTGGCGGCGAGGTGTTCGCCCAGTCGCTGCGCTGCATGGCTCCAGAGGGCCGCATCTGCCCTATCGGCTTTGCCAGCGGCAACGTCCCGCAAATCCCGGCCAACATCCTGCTGGTGAAGAATCTGAGCGTCTGCGGCCTCAACCTCGGCTATTATTACGGGTGGTCGCCGAACGACGTGCGCTATGCGTATGAGGACCTGACCCGCGGCCTCGTCGGCCAAGTGTTCGAGTGGTACGAGGCTGGGCAATTGAAACCGCCCATCGACAAGGTTTTTCCCCTCTCTCAATTCCGTGAGGCGATTGCCCGGGTATTGGCGCGAGAATCCATCGGCCGCGTCGTGCTGGCGGTGAATGAAGAGGCGGAGCGGCTGGGGGTGGGGGAGTGACTCCGTCAGGCGCCGTCACCACGGCCTACATCTCCTTCGGCAGCAATCTGGGCGACCGGCACGCCACGCTCGCCGCCGCTTACAAAGCCCTGACCATCGGCCCCGCCATCCGCCCGCTTCGCGCCTCGCGCCTCTACGAAACCGCGCCTGTGGGCGGCCCGGGCGGACAGGGCCGCTTCCTCAACACCGTTCTGGCCATCGAGACCGACCTGGAGCCGCACGCCCTCTTCGCCCGTTGTATGGCGGTGGAGAGGCAATTCCGGCGCGAGCGCAAAATCCGCTGGGATGCGCGTACGCTCGACCTGGACGTTCTGCTTTATGGCGACGACGTCATTCGCACCGCCGATCTGGAAATCCCGCATCCGCGTATGCATTTGCGGCGGTTCGTGCTGGTGCCGCTGGCCGACATTGCGGCGGAGGCGATTCACCCGGTGCTCGGCGAATCCGTTAAAGACTTGCTGGCGCGCCTGGCGGTTGAGCCTGGCGATGTCTATCCGATCGCCGACACCTGGACCTGAGGCCCGATGATCAACGCCGACCAGATTTTCGCCCGCTGGCAGCAGCACGCCGACGCGCTCAACGCCCCAGTGCGCTCCATCGAACTGCCGAAGTTTGGCAAAACATTCGAGGACCGGGCCTACCAGATGGCCGTGGTCAATTTCAGCCGCGACAGTTCCTACCGCGAGAGCGTCGTTTTCAGCCAGGAGCAGGCGGACTATCGCTGCGACCGGCTGCTGCTGGAAGGCGCCGACATCCTGGACCTGGGCGCAGAGTCCGTTGGCGACTTCGCCTCCCGCGTCAGCGCCGGGCGCCAGACCGACCTGCTGCTACCCACCGTCCGCCGCATGGCCGCCCGGGGCGTGCCGGTCTCGGTCGAGACCTATTATCCGGAGGTCGCCGCCGCCGCCCTGGAGGCCGGCGCCGCCATCATCAACCTTACCGGCCGCGACGAGGATGGCGAGATTTACCGGCTGTGCGCCAAACACCAGGCCGGGCTGATCCTTTGCTACATGGCCGGGCGCAATGTCCGCGACAACCAGCCCCTGCCCAGCCGCGAGGCTTTGGTCGACATCCAGATGGAGTTTTTTCGCGAGCAACTGGCGAAGGCGACCGAGGCCGGCGTCGAGGCGATTTGGGTGGATCCGGGCCTCGGCTTCTACAACAATCTGCCGGATGGGGCGGGCCGCGTCGCCTTCCAGATCGAGAATGCGCTGGAGGCCTTCCGCTTCCGCGTGCTCGGCTGGCCGATCTGCCTCACACTCGCCTCGCCGGTCTACTGGTTCCGCGAGGAAGCGCGGGTGGCCGAGACCGCCTATGCCGTGCTCTGTCTGCTCTCCAAGGCCAACCTGATCCGCAGCCACGAGGCCGCACGCGTCACCCCGGTGCTGGCCGCCCAGAACCTGACGCCGGCCTGGTAAGGCGCGCCGAAGCCGATGACGGACCCGCGCGACCCGCTCGTGGCCGGCCAGTACGAGGCCTACCCCTATCCGGACCGCAGCCCAACGGACGAGAAAAAGCGCCTGATCGAAGGCTCGCCCTCCGACCTGCGGGAGCTGTCGCACTATCTGTTCCGGGGGGGCATGCCGAACCCGTTCCGCGCCCTGATCGCCGGCGGCGGCACCGGCGATGCCGCGATCATGCTGGCCCAGCACTGCGCCAGCGCCGGGCTGGAGGCGGAAATCGTCTATCTCGACATGTCCGCCACCGCTCGTGCCGTGGTCGAGGCGCGGGCCAATGTGCGCGGCCTCGACAATCTCCGCTTTGCCACCGGCTCGCTGCTGGAGGTGGCAGGCCTCGCTCCCGGCCCCTACGACTACATCGATTGCTGCGGCGTGCTGCACCATCTGGAGGTTCCGGAGGACGGGCTGAGGGCTTTGGTCCAACATCTCAAGCCCGGGGGCGGCATGGGCCTGATGGTCTATGGCGAATACGGCCGCCGGGGCGTCTACGAGACCCAGGCGCTGCTGCGCCAGCTCGCGCCGCCGGACCGGCCGGGCACGGAGCGCCTCGCCCAGACCCGCCGCCTGCTGGACGCCCTGCCCCGCACCCACTGGCTGAAGCGCAACCCGTTCGTGCAGGACCACAAGGCCGCCGGCGACGCCGGCCTCTACGACCTGCTGCTGCATGCCCGCGACCGCGCCTACACCGTGCCTCAACTGGCGGACCTGGTGTCGAGCGCCGGGCTTGGCATCGCTGCCTTCATCGAGCCCGCGCGCTACGACCCCGCCACCTATCTGCGCGACCCGCGCCTGTTGGCGCCGCTGGCCGCACTGCCGCCCATCGAACAGGCCGCGGCGGCGGAGGCCCTGGCCGGCAATCTGCGCAAGCATGTGGTCTATGTCGCCGCCGCCGACCGCGCCACATCCTGCCGCGCGACGCCCGCCGACCGCGACCTCGTCCCCATACTGCGCCGCCATGCGCCCGAGGCCCTGGCCAAGGCCCTGCGCGCCGGCCACCTCAGCGCTGACCTGGACGGCTTCCCCGCCAAATTCCCCGCCCCTCCCCGCGCCGCCGCCATTGCCCAGCGCCTGGACGGCCGGCGCTCGGTTGCGGAGATTGTCGCCGACCTGCGGGACGCCGACCCTGGCCTTAGCCAGGAGAAGGCAGCCGAGGCATTCGACGCCCTTTACCGCGTCCTCAACGGCCTGAACCTGCTGTTCCTCTCCGGCCGCCGCGGCTAGACTGCCGCCGGCCTGATTCTCGTGTTGCCCCGGAGCCCCGCCAAATGACCCTCGCTGCCGCTGCCGGCATCGATCCCGGCCCGAACGCCTATCTCGTCGGCCAGCCCGGCTCGCGCGAGCAGTTGGACACGCCGGCGCTGATCATCGACCTGGACGCGCTGGAGGCCAACATCCAGGCCATGGCCGACCACGCCAAGGCCGTCGGCCAACGCCTGCGCCCGCACACCAAGACCCACAAATCCGTTGAGATCGCACGGCGCCAGGTCGCCGCCGGCGCGGTCGGCGTCTGCTGCGCCACCCTGGGCGAGGCGGAGGTGATGGGGCGGGCCGGGATCCCGGGCGTGCATATCTCCTCTCCCGTCGTCCGTCCGCACCGGGTGCAGCGGCTGATGGCGTTAAACGCGATCGCCACCGATCTCTCCGTCGCCGTCGACCACCCGGATAACGTTGCGGCGCTGGCCGAGGCCGCAGCCGCCGCCGGCAAGACCTTGCAAATCATGGTGGATATCGACGTCGGTTCGCGGCGCACAGGCGTCCCTTCCGCGCAAGAGGCCACCGCGCTGGCACAGCAGGTGGAGGCCGCAAGCCACCTGACGCTCGCCGGCGTGCAGGGCTATGCCGGCTTTCTGCAACATATCTACGATTGGGACGAGCGCGTCCGCGGCGGCCAGGAAGTCGCCGACTTCCTGGCCGAGGTAAAGCGCCAATTGGCGGCCGCTGGCGTCGCGCCGCCGGTGTTCTCCGGCGGCGGCACCGGCACCCACGCCATCGACTGCACCCAGGCCGTGCTGAACGAATTGCAGGCAGGCTCCTACGTTTTCCTCGATACCGACTATCAGGCGGTGAAACACGCTGGCGCGGCTGCGCACCGTTTCCGCGAGGCGCTGTTCGTTCAGGCGAGCGTCGTCAGTGCCGCGCAGGAAGATTGCGTCACCACCGACGCCGGCCTGAAGGCCTTCGCCACCGACTGCGGCCTGCCGGAACTGCGCCGCGGTGCGCCAGCCGGCGCCACCTATGGCTTTGCCGGCGACGAGCACGGCCGCATCACGTTTGCTGGCAGCGAACGCATCGGCCTGGGCGCCGTGGTCGAATGCCTGTCGCCGCACTGCGACCCGACGGTCAACCTTTACAGCGTCTACCACGTCGTCCGCGGTGACACCCTGGTGGACATCTGGCCGGTGGATACACGCGGCCTGCGGTGAGGCAGGCCGCCTGGATCAGGCTGCTTTGCCTTCCCGCTTCTCCACGACTTCCTTGAAGATGGTGGCCGCGGTCATCGCTGTCGGCCAACCGCTGTAAAAGGCCAGATGGGTGATGATTTCCTTGATTTCGTCCACCGTCAGGCCGTTATCGAGTGCACGGTTGAAGTGCCCGACCATCTGCCGCTCCTTGCCGAGCGCGATCAGGGCAGAAACGACCATCAGCGAACGGTCACGCTTGGAGAGACCCGGACGCTCCCAAATATCGCCGAAGACCACATCGTCGGTCATTTCGATCAACTTCGGGATAAAATTTCGGATATTGTCGCGCGGGCTCGGTTCGTTGGCCATGATGACGTTTCCTATTGTTCGGGGTTCAAACGGATGGTTCCGGCGAGGAGCCTAGTGGTTCGACGCCGACAGATGGTACCCATCCGTTGGCTGAATCGAAACACTTGCCGTAGCAAGCGTTTCGATCAGACCACTAGCGCCCGGTCCGCCGGTCCGTCCATAGGGGTCAGCACCACGCACTGGCTCGCCGCGCCGAACGGGCCGCTGCGGTCGAACAGCTCGGTCTCCGTCGTGCCAAGGCCGTTCCGGCGCCAGTGCTGGCGGTTGCGGAAGCCGATCCAGGGGCCTTTTGGCGGCCGCGCCAGGCGAACACCCAACTCCACGTTCGGAAACCACTTCGCCTTCGGCTCGCGCCAGCCGTCGGGGCGCCAGGTGCCGCTGGACCAGTCGGCAATGCTCGCCGCCAGCGCCATCGGCGTTTCGCCGGGGAAGAGCGGCCGGTCGTAGCGGTACCAGCTGATCCGCTCCGGCGTCATCCGCATCTCGGTCACGTCGCCGAGCCAGGGATGGCCCGGCCCGGTCAACCGCCCGGGCTTGCCGCTCTCCGGCGGTTGCGGCACGAAATCCGGCTCCGGCATGCCTTCGCAATCGGCGCCGCGGGCGAAGGCCGCCTGCGCATGCGCCTGCAATTTGCCCTCGCTCCAGGCCTCGGCGCGCAGGAAAAGCCCGCGCCCGCCCTGACGCAGCACCTCCACCGACACTTCGGTGGCCTTGCGCGGCACCGGGCGCAGCAGAAACACCGAAACGGTGAGGGGCAACAAAGGATTGGCGGGGTTCCTGTCCAACTCCTGCGCCTTCCGTTCGCAGGCGCCAGACAACATGGCCCCCACCGCACCCCCGTGCATGCCGGGGCCATTGAAGCCGCCGGCAGCCGCGCGTGGCGTCCAGAGGTCGCCCTCGATCGAGAAAACGGTATCGGTCGTCACAACAAATCTCTCAGCATCGCCACCAGCGGCTTGTCCGCTGGCGGCATGGGATAATCTTTCATCTTGTTCGGCCGCACCCAGGCCAGCGTCTGCCCCTCCTGCGGCGTCGGATTGCCCTGCCACACGCGGCAGACATAAAGCGGCATCAGCAGGTGGAAGCCCTCGTAGGTGTGGCTGGCAAAGGTGAAAGGGGCGAGGCAGCTCTCCGCCGTATCGACCGCCAGTTCTTCCCTCAACTCGCGGATCAACGCTGCCTCCGGCGTCTCCCCCGGATCGACCTTGCCGCCGGGAAACTCCCACAGGCCGGCCAATTGCTTGCCCGGCGGGCGCTGGGCCAGCAGCACCCGGTCATCCCGGTCGATCATTGCAACCGCAGCGACCAACAGGATGCGGAAACCGTCGGGCACCACGCGGCTAACTGCGATAGTCGCCATTGATGGTGATATAGGCGTGGGTCAGATCGCAGGTCCAAACCGTTGCCTGCCCCCCGCCCAGGCCGATATCGATGGCGATGGCGATCTCCGGCCCCTTCATGTGCTGGGCGACCGGCCCCTCGTCATAGTTTGGGACGACCTTGCCCTGGTCGGTGATCTTGGTGCCGCCGATATGGATTTGCAGCCGGTCGCGGTCGGCCATCTCTCCCGACTTGCCGACGGCCATGACGATCCGGCCCCAGTTCGCGTCCTCGCCGGCGATGGCGGTCTTGACCAGGGGAGAGTTGGCGACCGATAGGCCGATGCGTTTGGCCGCCGCGTCACTTTCCGCGCCCATCACCTTGATCGCGACGAACTTGGTCGCGCCCTCGCCATCGCGCACGATCTGCTGGGCCAGGTCGAGGCACACCGCCTCCACCGCCTCGGCAAACTCGGCAAGGCCGGGGTCGAAGGCGTGGGCGGGCGGCACGTTGCCGGCCTTGCCGGTCGCGCACAAAATCACCGTGTCGCTGGTGGAGGTGTCGCTGTCCACCGTGATGCAGTTGAACGAGCGCTCCACCGCGCGGGCGAGCACCCCTTGCAGCACGTCCGCCGGAACGGCCGCGTCGGTGCACAAAAAGCCCAGCATGGTTGCCATGTCCGGCGCGATCATGCCGGAGCCCTTGGCGACGCCATTGACCCGCACCTCAACCCCGCCGATCTCCGCTGTCGCCGTGGCGCCTTTCGGGAAGGTGTCGGTGGTCATGATCGCCGCGGCGGCGGACGGCCATTGGTCCGGCGTGACCTTGCCGAAAAGGTGCGGCAGCTTGTTCGGGATGCGGTCCGCCGGGATCGGCTCGCCGATGACGCCGGTCGACGCGATGAACACCTCGGACGGCTGGCAGCCGGCCAGCTTCGCCGCCGCCGCGCCGGTCGCTTTCACCGTGTCGCGGCCCGCCTGGCCGGTGAACGCGTTGGAGTTGCCGGAGTTCACGACAATCGCCCGCGCCGATCCCCCCTTCAGCGCCTCCTGGCACCACTGCACCGGCGCGCCGGCGGTCAGCGACTTGGTGAAGGTGCCGGCAGCCGTCGTGCCCTCGTCCAGCAGCCAGAGCGCCAGGTCGTGGCGGCCCTTGTACTTGATGCCGGCCTCCATCGCGCCGAGGCGGACGCCGGCAATCGGGGGCAGGGTCGGAAAGCCCTCGGGGGCGAGCGGGGAGACGGGCAGTTGGGCCATGGCACGGGCGCCTGCATTGCGGGTGAAGACACGGGAGCGCGACCATGCCGCGCCCGCGCACTTTCCGCAAGAGGTCAGGCCGCCTCGTTATAGGGCACCAGGTAGTCGTCCAGTTGCACCGCCAGCGTGTTGAGCGTGCAACTCACCATGCGGTACTGGCCGCAAACGAAGATCAGGTCCAGGATCTGTTGCAGGGAATAGGCGCCGTTCAGCCGGCCCCACAGGTCGTCGTCGATCATGCTGGTGTGGTGCAACTGGTTCACCGCCTCCACCAGCAGCCCTTCCTCTCCGCCGAGCGAACCGGCGGCAACCGCCGCGATTTCCGCCTCGGTCACGCCGCGCTCCAGGGCGATGGGCTTGTGCTGCGCCCACTCATAGCCAGAGCCGCAGAGCCGGCCGATGCGCAGCATGACGATCTCGCGCTCGCGCAGGCCCAGCTCGCACTTGTGCAGGCAGTGGTTGAAGAAGGGCATCCAGCGGCGCAGCAGGTCCGGGTGGTGCATCATGGTCTGGATGACGTTGATCCGGTCCAGATGCCCGCGGGCCTTGTCGTAGAGCGCCCGCGCCTCCGGCGTCATCAGGTCGACCGGCTCCGGCTCCAGGCGCGGCTTGGCGCGCTTGATCGCCATACCGGGCAGCTTGGCGGAGGGGGCGGCGGTGTTGGGCGGCAGGTTCGGGTCCGGCATCTCCCAGCCCTCGTCCAGTTGCACGCCCATCACGTTCAGCGCCCAGGCGAGCGTCGTGTAGTTGCAGGCGGTGAACACCGCATCCAGGATCTGGCGCACGGAATAGCGGTCGACCAGGGTGTTCCAGACATCGTCCTCGACGAATTGCCGGGTGTAGAGCTGCTCCGCCATCGCCAGCAGCGCGCTCTCGCCCCGGTTCCAG
>Ga0206129_10000993_pt1 | contig 40419 bp, 52 predicted proteins | sample Helgoland_Spring_8_FD_148616 | JGI IMG/M metagenome (GOLD analysis project Ga0206129, IMG submission 148616) | Pelagic subsurface seawater microbial communities from Kabeltonne, Helgoland, North Sea - Helgoland_Spring_Bloom_20160502_2 | ecosystem: Environmental > Aquatic > Marine > Epipelagic ...
GCTGTTCGCCCATGAAAGCGGTACGCGAGCTGGGTTCAGAACGTCGTGAGACAGTTCGGTCCATATCCGGTGTAGGCGTTAGAATATTGAGAGGAGCCTTCTTTAGTACGAGAGGACCGAGAAGGACGTACCTCTGGTGTACCAGTTATCGTGCCAACGGTAAACGCTGGGTAGCTATGTACGGAGTGGATAACCGCTGAAAGCATCTAAGTGGGAAGCCCACCTCAAGATAAGTATTCTCATCACGTAAGTGAGTAAGGTCACGGTAAGACTAACCGTTTGATAGGCATTAAGTATAAATATAGTAATATATGAGCTGAGATGTGCTAACAGACCGAGGACTTGAATTTTTAAATAAACATATAGTTACTAAAATATTAGTAACTATTTTTGCTTTGGTGTTTTTAGTGTATTCAACGGAACCACACTGATCCATCTCGAACTCAGTAGTGAAACGTTATAAATCGACGAAAATACTTGGAGGGACACCTCCTGGGAAAATAGTTCAATGCCAAAGTTTTATTCTAATATTAATTTTTCTAGTGTAGCTACATAGCTATATTTAAATCTTCAATAGTAAAAACCAATTTTCTAGAAGATTTCTTTGAAATTCTTTCAACATCATCTATAACACTTATAACAGTACATTTAGAGCCTATGGCTGGAAAGATGAAATCCCCGCTAAAGCGAAGCTTATCAGTGTAGTTAGAAGTTCTATAGTTCTATACTAATTTAGGTATTAAGTATCCTTAAATAGGCTTAAATCGCCTCTCAGGAACTTTTTCCCTATTTCAAATCTTTTATATTTATATTTATCTCTAATTTGTTGATTTCGGTATAGGCATTAGCCATAGGCCAATCATCAATTTCTTCATCTTAAGAATTTTTAAGAACTAGTGTATAAAAGTATAAAATTAATTTTTATAGTTCTATTTTTATAAAAATTAATTTTATACGTTGGTGGACAATACTTTGTCTAATAAATTGGATCTAGTTAAAAACAAAACTGATCCTATAACATTTCATTCCAAGGGATATTAAGGATTTACTGTGTCTTGAGACTTCATGTTATTTAATTTTTCTTTTAAATCTTCAATTAAGACTTTTAAAGTCTCAATATTATCGCTTTGAATACTTTCTTTAATTTCTCCAATTAATTTAGTAATTGCTTGTTGCTCATCTTCAGAAGGTACATTTGGAAGTTCTTTTTCCACTTCGGAACATAATAAATCAGCTTGGTTTTTTAGATCAATATTTTCACGTTTGATTTTATCTGCAGCTGCATTTTTTTCTGCTTCGTCTAACATCGCTTGAACTTCACTTTCGCTTAATGTTGAAGCACCTTGAATTGTTACAAACTGTTCTACGCCTGTTTCTTTTTCTTTTGCTGTTACAGATAAAATTCCATCCACATCAATATCAAATGTTACTTCAATTTGTGGAACTCCTCGATTTCCTGCTGGAATACCATCTAAACGGAAATTTCCAAGACTCTTATTTGCAGAAACTAATTCTCTTTCACCTTGTAAAATATGAATTTCAACATTAGTTTGATTATCTACTGCTGTCGAGAACATTTCTGATTTTTTAACAGGGATAGTTGTGTTTCTTGCAATAATTTTTGTCATTACACCACCAAGTGTTTCAACACCTAATGAAAGCGGTGTTACATCTAATAATAAGATATCTTTAATTTCACCAGCTAAAATACCTGCTTGAACTGCTGCTCCAATTGCAACTACTTCGTCAGGGTTTACAGATTGATTTGGTTTTTTACCTGTTAATGACTCTACTAAGTTTTGAATTGCTGGAATACGAGTAGAACCCCCAACTAATACAATTTCATCAATATCTGATTTGTCTAATCTAGCATCGTTAATTGATTTTTCAACAGGGATGCGACAACGCTCAATTAAATCTTCACATAAGACTTCAAAAACATCTCGAGTTAACTCTTGATCAATATGTTTTGGTCCTGATGCATCTGCAGTAATGAATGGTAAAGAAATTTTTGTTTCTTGAACCGTCGATAATTCCATTTTTGCTTTTTCAGCTGCTTCTGTTAAACGTTGTAATGCTTGAATATCAGTTGATAAATCAATACCTTCTTTGTCTTTAAAGTTTTGCATTAACCAATTTACTAAAACTTTATCAAAATCATCACCACCTAATTTAGTATCACCTGCTGTCGATAAAACTTCAAAAATTCCATCACCTACTTCTAAAATAGAAACATCAAAGGTTCCACCACCTAAATCAAAAACTAAAATTGTTTCATTTTGTTTTTTATCTAGTCCATAAGCTAATGATGCTGCTGTTGGTTCATTAAGAATTCTTAAAACTTCAACCCCTGCAATTTTACCTGCATCCATAGTTGCTTGACGTTGAGAGTCATTAAAATACGCTGGTACAGTAATAACTGCCTGTTTTACATCTTGTTTTAAGTATTCTGATGCGTCGTTAATTAACTTACGTAAAACTTGAGCAGAAATTTCTTCTGGACTAAATTCTTTGTCTAAAGCTGGACATTTAATTTTAATATTATCTTTTGAATCATTCGTAATTCTATACGGTAATTGTTTTGCTTCTGCTGAAACTTCTGTTTCTTTTGAACCAATGAATCGTTTTACTGAAAAGAAAGTATTTTCGGGATTAATTACAGCTTGTCGTTTTGCAATTTGACCTACTAATAATTCTTGTTTTTTTGTATATGCTACAATCGATGGAGTTGTACGTAACCCTTCGCTATTAATAATAACACTTGGTTGACCACCTTCAATTGCTGCTACAACTGAATTCGTTGTTCCTAAATCAATACCAACCACTTTTGACATAGTTTTTTCTCCTAAATTATTTTAAATGTATATTTTGTTTATAATTATAAACCGTTTACTTTATTTTTGTAAGAGGAATCACCGTAGTAATTAAAAAAAATAAAAGTGTATTTTATTTAAATAGTAAAAATTGGCACATATGTGAGTTTGAGATAGCTACGTAGAAATTTTTATCTACTCAACAAAACTCTTGTTTTATGTATATTGAACTATTAGTATAGTTTTATTTCTAACATTAATACTAGTAACAGTGTTTAAATACCATATATAGACAAAAAAATAGAAAGATTTTTAAACTAAGGTTATAATTTACTAATTTTAGTTAGTTTATTAAATTCTAATCGTGAATTGACGTCGTGTAAATAAAACATAATAAAAATATTGGGAGGACTATCGTGAGTATAGGTTTATTAGGTAATAAAATTGGTATGACGCAAATTTTTGATGAGTCAGGGAATATCATTCCTGTGACAATTCTAAAAGTTGGGCCTTGTATGATCACGCAAATCAAAACAGAATCAAAAGACGGTTATAATGCTATTCAAGTTGGTTATAGTAATACGTCAAATAAATCTTTAACTCAATCTGAGTTAGGTCATTTACAGAAATCAAATATTCAACCTTTAAAGTATTTAAAAGAATTTCGAGTTCCTAATGTAGACGAGTTTGAAGTTGGTCAAGTTTTAAACGTTGATCTACTTTCCGTTGATCAATTAGTTAACATCAAAGGTAAAACAGTTGGTAAAGGATTTTCGGGCTTACAAAAACGTCATAATTTCACGCGTGGACCAATGACACACGGTTCAAAAAATCATAGAGCACCGGGTTCAATTGGTATGGGTACAACACCAGGACGTGTTTTACCAGGTAAAAAAATGGCAGGTCAATTAGGAAATAAACTTACAACTATTAAAAAACTGAAAGTTATTCAATTAAATTCTGAAGAAAACATTTTAATCATCAAAGGTTCAGTTCCTGGAAAACCTGGAAATTTATTAAGTATTACTCCTTCTAATTAAGAAAATTATATTAGCAAAATTTAAGTATGACCGTTCAAAAGTTTATAAAATATACTCCATTAGATATTAGTGGAAAACCCATAGATTCTACATATGAATTAACATTAAATATTCTTGAGAATTCAGGAAATTACGTATTACATAAGGATCTTGTACGCCATTTAAATTCTAAAAGACAAGGTACAGTATCAACAAAAACTCGAAGTGAAGTTCGAGGTGGGGGTCGCAAACCATGGCAACAAAAAGGAAGTGGACGAGCACGTGCTGGTTCTAGCAGATCACCGTTATGGAAAGGTGGTGGTGTAATTTTTGGTCCAAAACCAAAATCAGTTAAGTTAAAGTTAAATAAAAAAGAACGTCAATTAGCTTTACAAACCTTGTTATATAACAAAAAAAATAATGTTATAATTATTGAAGATTTAGAGAACACACTTATCGAATCAAAAACTAAAAGTTTTTTAAAAATGTGTGAAAACTGTAATATTGATTCTAATCAAAAAGTTTTAGTCGTTGTTTCAAAAAAAACCGATTCATTGAAATTAGCAACGCAAAATCTTAAAAATGTAGAATTAATTTTAGCTTCAAATCTAAATACTTATAGTTTATTAAAAACGAAGCAAATTGTATTAAGCTCATCGTCAATAAATGATATAAAGGAAACTTATTGTGACTAATTCAAATCTTAGTAATGCAAATATTATTAAATATCCTCTTATAACTGACAAAGCAACAAGACTTTTAGAAAATAATCAATATACTTTTATCGTTGACCGTAATTCTGATAAAATTACCATTAAAAATACAATTGAATATTTATTTAATGTCAAAGTTGTAAAAGTTAATAGTTGCCGTCTTCCACGTAAAAAGAAACGTGTTGGTAAATATATTGGTTGGAAACCACAATATAAAAAAGCAATTGTAAGTTTAGCCAAAGGTGATGTAATAGACTTATTTACAGAAAATTAATAAATAAGAAAATTAATAAATATAAAAACAAAAGTTTATGAGTATCCGTCTTTATAAATCATATACACCCGGAACACGACACCGTGCTCTTTCAGCTTTTACAGAAATTACAAAAGCTAAACCAGAACGAATTTTAATTAAAAAAAACCATCGTAACAAAGGACGTAATAATCGAGGTGTTATTACAATTAGACATCGCGGTGGTGGTCATAAACGACGTTATCGATTAATTGATTTCAAACGTAACAAATATGGAATCAATGGAATTGTAAAAAGCATCGAATATGATCCAAACCGAAATGCTCGTATTTCATTAATCAATTATAGTGATGGTGAAAAGCGCTATATTTTACACTCAAAAGGTTTAAATATTGGCGATACAATTTTATCTGGATCAGGATCACCATTTAGTATTGGTAATACATTACCTTTAACTGAAATTCCTTTAGGTACATCAGTTCATAATCTTGAATTAATTCCAAACAAAGGTGGGCAACTTGTTCGCGCAGCTGGTACATCAGCAAAAATTTTAGCGAAAGAAGGCGATTACGTTACATTACGTTTACCATCGAAAGAAATTCGATTATTACGAAAAGAATGTTTTGCAACAATCGGTGAAATCAGTAATAATGATGCCTTTTTAGTTCAAAGTGGAAAAGCTGGTAGAACTCGTTGGCTTGGAAAACGTCCAGCAGTACGTGGTTCAGTTATGAATCCATGTGATCACCCACATGGGGGTGGTGAAGGTAGAGCACCGATTGGTCGCACACGTCCCTTAACACCATGGGGTAAACCAGCTTTAGGTATGAAAACAAGAAAGAAGAAGAAGTTAAGTGATGACTACATCCTTCGCCGACGTCCTGTATAGGATAATTATTTACGATTATTAACAAAAAGATTTAAAAAATGGCAAGATCATTAAAAAAAAGTCCCTTTGTTGCTTATCATTTATTAAAAAAAATTGATAAGATGAATAAGGAAAATAAAAAAGATACAATTACTACTTGGTCAAGATCTTCAACAATTTTACCAAATATGGTTGGTTTTACAATTGCAGTCTATAATGGAAAACAGCATGTACCAATTTTTATTTCAGATCAATTAGTAGGACATAAATTAGGGGAATTTGTCTCGACAAGAAATTTTAAAACTCATATTAAAGCTGATAGAAAATCAAAACGTTAATTACTCAAAACTAATGAATTTGAATTTATTTCGTTATCTTGTACAATTAATTGGAGATCCGGCCACAACTTTTCGAAATTTACATGAACATCAGTGTAAATGTCTGGAACAATCTTCTATTTCTAATAGACAAAAAGAAACTAAAAATGATGTCTACCTACAAAATGAAAATAGTGTTGGTGACTGGATATCATTATCTCTAGACAAAAAAAGTTTTAAAGCTCTTGAACGTATTGAGATGAATGAAAAATTAAAGTTACCATATGAAGGTAGACAATTATTTACTCGGTGGACACACTCTTATCCCAATTCTAATGAAATTAAATCCAAAACATTTTACATAAAGTATAAAAATGAATTATCAGTAGTGGATAAAATTATGTTAAATAATTTTCAGAATAAATATTTTTATCATATTATTGATGACATTATCTATTCATTAAAGTCTAAAAACGTTGAGCGAGATAATTTATTAACTATTCTTTATTCACCTGTTCTTTATTTACAAAATAATTTTTCGATTGATTTTTTTGATATTTGGGTTGATGAGATTTACATTCACCAACAGTCAAAAGTTAATAAATTTTTAACGAAAAATAGTTCCAATTTAGAACCTTTTAGTTATATAACTATTAAATTTTTGTATACAACTAAACTTCCTGTGAAGAAACCAGAACCGTTATGGTAAAGTGTGAGTTTCATAAACAGAAAGTGACTCTTATAAACTAAAAATACATGTATTAACTAACTTACTATGGCCAATTCGCAATCAGTAAAAGCAGTAGCAAAATATATTCGGATGTCTCCGCATAAAATTAGACGAGTGATCGATCAAATTCGTGGTCGTTCATATCAAGAAGCATTGATGATTTTAGAATTTTTACCTTATGATGCTGGTGGACCTATTTGGCAAGTTGTTCACTCTGCAGCTGCAAATGCAAAACATAATTATGGATTAGATAAAAAGAAATTAATTATTAATGAAATTTTTGCGGATGAAGGACCGAAATTAAAAAGAATCCGTCCTCGTGCACAAGGCCGAGCATATAAAATTTTAAAACCAACATGTCATATTACAGTGGTTATGACAGAGAACGATTAAATTATAAATTGATGATTTTAAATTAAAACAATTCGTATATGGGTCAAAAAACACATCCTTTAGGATTTCGATTAGGTGTCGTACAAGAGCATAAATCTGTATGGTATGCTAATTTTAATCAGTACGCTAGTATTTTAGAAGAAGATGATAAAATTCGAACTTACATCAATACAATTTCAAGAGCAAACTATATTTCAAATGTAAAAATTTGTCGAAATGTATTGAAAGACCATATTCAATTAACTATTGAAACTGGAAAACCGGGAATTTTAGTTGATGATATGGGTAATGGATTAAAAAATTTATTAAAAAATCTTAAAAAGTTATTACCAGTAGGTCGTCAATTAACAATTAAAGTTTCGGAAATTGAATTTGAAGATTTAGATGCGAAACTTTTAGCTGATTTAGTTGCAAAACAATTAGAAAAACGTGTTGCCTTCAGACGTGCTACACGAACTGTGTTACAACGAGCACAACGACAAAATGTCAATGGAATTAAAATTCAAGTTTCTGGTCGATTAAACGGAGCAGAAATTGCTCGAAGCGAGTGGGTTCGTGAGGGTCGCGTACCATTACAAACTTTACGAGCAGATATTGATTATGCAACAACAGAAGCCAATACAATCTATGGAGTTTTAGGAATTAAAATTTGGCTTTTTAAAAGTGAAATTTTATCTAAATAACTAAGATTTATTAAGACAATTTATATTTTTATTACAATAATTTGTTATGTTAAGTCCAAAAAGAACAAAATATAGAAAATACCATCGTGGACGTATGCGAGGAAAAGCAACACGTGGTAATCACATTTGCTTTGGTAGTTTTGGTTTACAAGCGTTAGAACCAAACTGGATTACCTCACGTCAAATTGAAGCATCGCGAAGAACAATTACACGTTATACAAAACGTGGAGCAAAATTATGGATTCGTATTTTCCCAGATAAAACTGTTACAGCACGAGCGGCTGAATCACGAATGGGATCTGGTAAAGGTGCTGTAGACTATTGGGTAGCAGTAGTGAAACCAGGAACTATTATTTTTGAAATTAGTTCAGTTCCTGAAGAAGTTGCAAAAGCTGCATTAAGTTTAGCTGCTTATAAATTACCTTTAAAAACAAAATTTATTACTAAAGACACTATTAAATAAGCTATGAGTTTACCTCAATTCACTGATATTCTTTCGCTTTCAAATGTCGAAATTTCAAAAGCGATTATTGAAACTGAAACCAAATTGTTTAATTTAAGATTCAAAAAAGCGACACGCCAAAATCTAAAGTCACACGAAATAAAGTATGCAAAGCGCGAGTTAGCTCATTTAAAGACTCTTTTAACATTACGGTTAGAAAACGCAGAGCAACCAGAATAGATTAATCAATAATTTGGAATTTAAGGAGTTAAAAAATGCCAGTTAAACAACAAGTTGGTATTGTCGTTAGCAATAAAATGCAAAAGACGATTGTAGTTAAAATTGAAAATAGATATCCTCATCCAATGTACTCGAAAACGTTAGTCAAAACTAAAAAATATTTAGCACATGATGAGCTAGAAAAATGTAATATTGGAGATCAAGTATTAGTTCAAGAATGTCGCCCATTAAGTAAAAGAAAACGTTGGAAGTTAGTTGAAATTATTTCAAAATCATCGTTAATCAGTTAAATATAAATAGTATTTTATGATTTATCCTCAAACAATTTTAACCGTAGCTGATAACACAGGTGCGAAAAAAGTTATGTGTATTCGAATATTAGGTGGAAATAAAAAATATGCTGAAATCGGTGATACTATTATTGCCGTTGTAAAAGAAGCAATTCCAAATATGCCTATTAAACGTTCTGATGTAGTTAGAGCAGTTATTGTAAGAACTAAAAAAACTATCCGTCGAACAGACGGTATGTATATTAGATTTGATGATAATGCTGCAGTAATTGTAAATCCTGAAAATAATCCTCGTGGTACCAGAGTCTTTGGACCTGTAGCGCGTGAAATTCGTGATAAGAATCTTTCAAAAATTGTTTCATTAGCTCCGGAGGTTTTATAAATGGCACAAAAACAAAAACTTCATGTAAAAGTTGGTGATCAGGTAACTATTATTTCTGGTTTTTATAAAAATGAAACCGGCGAAGTTATTAAAGTAGATAGCAAAAATAAAAAAGTTACTGTTCAAGGAATTAATTTAAAATTCAAACATGTGAAACCAACTGCTGAGAATGAAATCGGTGAAATTAAACAATTTGAAGCTCCGATTGATCATTCCAATGTAAAAATAAATTAAAAATAATTTAATATGCTAAATCAACATTCACTAGAAGAAATTGGTGATATTCATAATCTATTGGAAGATATCAAAAAAGAATATGAAGAAGGTATTAAACCAATTTTAATCAATAATAGTCCTTCTCGATTTAAAAATCCTCATACAGTTCCAAAATTAAAAAAAATTCAAATTAATCGCGGTCTTGGCTTAGCAGCACAAAATACAAGTATTTTGAAAAAAAATATTGAAGAATTTGAAAAAATTAGTGGCCAAAAACCAATTATCACACGATCTAAAAAAGCCATTGCTGGATTTAAAATTCGTGAAGATATGGAATTAGGTTTAAGTGTGACTTTACGTGGCGAAAAGATGTATGCTTTTTTAACAAAATTATTATTCTTCACATTCGCTCAAATTCGTGATTTCCGTGGTTTATCATTAAGAAGTTTTGATAAAGCTGGAAATTATACATTTGGTTTAAAGGAACAATTAATTTTCCCAGAAATCAATTATGATGATGTTGATCAAGCACGAGGATGTACAATTACGATTGTTTTAGAACACTCTTCTCCAAAATACCAATCAACATCAATGGATAAAATTTTAAATGGAATGATTCTTTTCAAGTTCTTACGTTTTCCATTAAATGACTGTGGTTATTATGACAAATATTCTTCATATTCAGAAGTTAGTCAAGTTTGGGATCGCAAGAGACATTTAAAACGGAAACGTTGGTCACAAGAATAAATAAAACTATATTTGATAAGGAGAAAATTGTGGTAACAGATACAATTTCAGACATGTTAACAAGAATTCGTAATGCTACTATGGTAAAACATCAAATTGTTCAGATTCCTGTTACAAAGATGTCAGTAGCAATTGCAAATATTTTAAAAGAAGAAGGTTTTATTGTAGATTTTGAAGATTACCAAGAAGATAATAAAAAATTCTTATTACTTTTCTTAAAATACTCAGGAAAATCTAGAAAATCTGTAATTAATAAAATTAAACGTGTAAGTAAGCCAGGATTACGTGTTTATGCAAATTCAAAAGAATTACCAAAAGTTCTAGATAATTTAGGGATTGCAATTATGTCTACATCTAACGGCGTAATGACAAATCTAAAAGCAAAAGAGCTTGGGATTGGTGGTGAAGTATTATGTTATATTTGGTAAATAAGGAGTTTCAAAAATGTCACGAATAGGAAAATTACCAATTATTATACCTGCAACTGTTGATGTAAATTGGAACGGTGAAGTAATTGTCGTAAAAGGTAAATTTGGAACGTTGGAAACGACAATTCCTCAAACGATTGATATTCAACAAAATGAAAATACCTTAACTGTTAGTTTAAAAAATGCAACTCGTAGTCTTCGTTCTATGCATGGCTTATATAGAACATTAATTAATAACATGGTGATTGGAGTTTCAGAACAATTTGAATTAACGTTAATTTTGAAAGGTGTTGGGTATCGAGCAGCTGTTCAAGGAAAAGAAATTGTTTTAAATTTAGGTTATAGTCACCCTGTTAACATTGATATTCCAGAAGCGGTTTCAGTGGAAGTTGTTCAAAATACGACAATCAATTTAAAGTCATGTGATAAAGAATTATTAGGTTTATTTGCTTCTAATATCAGATCTTGGAGACAACCAGAACCTTATAAGGGAAAAGGAATTCTTTATAAAAATGAACAAATTCTTCGTAAAGCTGGAAAAGCTGGAAAATAACATATTGATTTAAATTGCCAAGCTGCCAGCTGTCTACAGCCCTCCGGTAATTGCGGTAATTTAAACCAATAAACTTTGCTAATTTTTTAGTGAATTCTCAAAATTTTAACTTAAACCCCACAAAATTATGAAACTTTCTAGACGGACTTTATTAAAATTAAAAAACAAAAACAAAAAATTAAAACCTAATAAATATACAAAATTGAAACGTGAAGCATTACGTGGAAACATTAAAGGTACACTAGACCGTCCACGTTTATCGGTTTACCGTTCTAATGAGAATATTTATGCACAAATTATTGATGATACGACATCAAAAACTTTATTAACTTGTTCTACATTAGATCGTTCCATTAAACTTAACTTATCGACTGGCCGTACTTGTGACGCGTCTAGATTGATCGGAGAAAAATTAGCTGAACTGAGTTTAAAACAAAACATTACAAAAATTGTTTTTGATCGTGGTCCTTACTTATATCATGGTCGTATCAAAGCTTTAGCAGATGGAGCAAGAGCAGGTGGGTTAAAATTTTAACTTTAAAATTTATACAATATAGATCAATTAAATGTTATGAGTGATAGTAGTACTGATTTAAGAAAACAACGTAGAGCAAAACAAAATTCACGTCGTCAACCAAAATTTGTCGAACGATTAATTAAAATTAGTCGAGTTTCAAAAGTAACAAAAGGTGGGAAGAAATTAAGTTTCCGTGCCATTGTTGTAATTGGTGATGAAAAGGGAAAAGTTGGTGTTGGTGTTGCAAAGGCAGATGATGTAGTAAATGCTTTTAAAAAAGCAAAGGCAGATGGTCATAAGAATTTAATTGAATTACCAATTACAAAATCATTAAGTATTCCCCACAATGTTGTTGGAAATTATGGAGCTTGTAAGGTAATTATGAGACCATCAATTGAAGGTTCGGGGGTAATTGCAGGTGGAGCGGTTAGAATCGTCTTAGAAGTTGCAGGTGTTAAAAATGTCATTGCAAAACAATTAGGTTCTAATAATTTATTAAATAATGCTAGAGCATCTATTTGTGCTTTACAAAATTTAACAACACAAGCACAAGTGTCAAAAATCCGAGACTTAAATTAAAAATAATTTATAAAATTTAAAAAAATAAACTGTGAGAATTAAATTTAGTTTTCAGCTTCTAAAAGCTTTATTACCACGTATTTTAATTACGTTTATCATCCTCCTATTTATTCGAGCTGGTACTTTTCTTCCAGTTCCTGGAATTGATCACAATGAATTAGCAGCTGCAATTCAACAAAATTTAGTTGCTAAAAATTTGATACGTACATTTTTAGGAGATAAGATTATTATTATTGGGTTATTTACTTTAAATATTTTCCCAGCAATTAATGCAACAATTATTCTTCAATTTCTGATTGGTTTTTCTCCACAATTAGCTAAATTACAAAAAGAAGGAGATTTTCAAGGTCGACGTGAAATCAGTCGTTTAACGAGAAATATTACAGTAATTTTAGCAATTATTCAAAGTATTGGACTTACTCTTTATCTTCGTCCAATATTGTTTGATTGGAATCTTATTCTAGCAAGTCAAATTGTTATCTGGTTAACTGCTGGAGCCATGATTGTATTATGGTTAAGTGAAGTAATTACAGATTATGGATTAGGAAATGGTACTTCTGTATTAGTGTATATCAATATTGTTTCAAATTTACCAAATCTTATTGATAAGATTGTTAATGAAAATCGTGATAATACTGCCGTTCTTTCAGTTATGTCAATAGTTGGACTTGTAAGTTTAATCTTGTTTGCCCTTTATGCTATCGTATTACTACAAAATTCTACTCTTATTATTAACTTAATTTCGTCAAAGCGTTTAAGTCGTAGTTCAGCAGAATATGAACGTTCGTCTGGAAAGAAAAAAAGTCGAAGTTATCTTCCATTACGCTTTAATCAAGCAGGTGTAATGCCTATTATTTTGACAACTAGTTTTTTAGTAATTCCAAATTATTTAATTAATTTAGGTATATTCCAATCCTTAAATTTTCTTACAGATTTTAAATGGATTTACTGGATCGGCTATTTTGTTTTAATTTTAGCATTTAGTTCCTTTTACTCATCAATTGTTTTAAATCCAAAAGATATTTCGGATCAATTACAAAAATCAGCAGTTAAAATTCCAGGTGTTCGACCAGGCGTTCAAACAATATTTTACTTAAAACAAGAAATTCAAAGAATTACATTAATGGGTGCAACATTACTTGCATTCATAACAATTGTGCCTAATTTTATTGAATCTACTTTAAACATTACAAGTTTAAGTGGATTAAGTACCACATCTTTTTTAATTCTAGGTGGTGTAATTTTAGATTTAAAACGTGAAATTAGTAACATTTACTACTCAGAGATTTATCGATAAAATAAAAATAATTATTTAAAAATTAAACAATGAAAGTTCGCCCTTCCGTAAAAAAAATGTGTGACAAATGTCGTGTAATTAAACGTCATGGTAAAATTATGGTAATTTGTCCAAATCCGAAACACAAACAACGTCAAGGATAATAGTATAAAGGAGTTTATAAAATGGTAAGATTAGTTGGTGTTGATTTACCCAGAAATAAAAAAATTGCATACGCCTTAACTTATATTCATGGAATCGGTCTAACATCGGCAAAAAAAATTGTTGAAATTGCCGATATTGATTTTGAGACACGTGTTTATGATTTAACAACAGAACAAGCAGTAGCTTTACGTCAAACGTTAGAAGATAGTGATTTAAAATTAGAAGGTGACTTAAGAAGATTTAATGGTTTAAATATTAAACGATTAAATGAAATTAATTGTCATCGAGGAAAAAGACATCGAAATAGTTTACCTGTTCGAGGTCAACGAACTCGAACAAATGCACGTAGTCGACGTGGAGTTAAAAAGACTGTTACAGGTAAAAAGAAATAATTTTATACTAGCATTGGATTTATTTGAAATTTTTATATGCCAAAAACAACTAGAAAATCAACAATTAGAAAAGACAAAAGTAATTTAAGAAATGGTGTTGTTCATATTCAATCAACTTTTAACAATACCATTGTAACTATTACGAATCCAAATGGTGATACCCTTTCATGGGCATCAGCTGGAAGTTCAGGATTTAAAGGTGCACGAAAAAGTACTCCATTTGCTGCACAAACTGCTGCTGAAAAAGCAGCCATTGATGCAGTAGGTATCGGACTAAAAAGTGTAGATATTTTAGTAAAAGGACAAGGATCAGGTCGTGAAACGGCAATCAGAGCCATTGAAGGGGCAGGATTAGAAATTACATCAATTCAAGATATCACATCTGTTCCACATAATGGATGTCGACCTCCTAAACGTCGTCGCGTTTAGAATTTAGTTTTAAAAAATCAAATGATAAATAACATTTCAGTAAAATGCCTTAAATCTGACAAGATCGAATCAGGGGCTTGTCATGGACAATTTTTAATAAATTCTTTAAAATCTGGTCAAGGAATTACGATTGGTAATCAATTACGACGAGTACTACTAAATGATTTAGGTGGAATTGCCATCACCGCGGTTAGAATTGCCGGAGTGAGTCATGAGTTTTCAACTATTCCTGGGGTTCGTGAAGATATTCTTGAAATTTTACTAAATTTAAAAGGTGTTATTTTACGTGGTAATTCTCAATCACCTCAATTTGGTCGTTTGAAGATTCAAGGACCAATGGTAGTTACAGCCGATTCAATCCAGTTACCATCAGATTTAGAATTGGTAAATCCAAATCATTATATTATGACAATTTCAACTGCTAATGTAATTGAAATTGAATTTAAATTTGAATATGGTACTGGATATAAATTAGCATCCCAAACATTTTTAGAAGAAGATGAGAATGATGATGATGAGCATTATCTTCAACTTGATGCAATTTTTATGCCTGTTCAAAAAGTTGATTTTAAGATCGAAAACATTTACGATAAAGAAAACAACATAACTGAACGATTATTTTTAGATATCTGGACAAATGGTAGTATTTCACCCGATGAAGCATTTAAATCAGCAGCGCAAGTTACTATTGATTTATTTAGTTTATTAGTTGAAAAGAAACAGTCAGCAAAAATTAATAAATTAGAACCTAAAGTTCAATCTCTAAGTATAGAACCGTATACAAATATTGCAATTGAAGAATTGCAATTATCTGTTCGAGCTTATAATTGTTTGAAAAAAGCACAGATAAATACAGTGGGAGATTTATTACAATATTCACCTGAAAAGCTTCAAGAACTTAAGAATTTTGGTCGAAAATCATCAATCGAAGTCTTTTCGACATTAAAAAATAAATTGGGTATTATTTTACAATAATACTCCTAGATAATTATTTTTACCTATTAAAAAAAATTATGAACTCACTAAATAAAACATTCTTACCAACTCAAGATTATAAGAACTGTAATTGGTATGTTATTGATTGCAGTGGACAAACATTAGGTCGATTAGCAACTGTAATTGCAGGTTTGCTAAAAGGCAAAAATAAATCACAATACCATCCATCTGTAGATACAGGCGATTACGTAGTTTTAATTAACGCAGAAGAAATTGTTGTAAATGAAACTGCTAAACATTACATTGTTAGAAATCCTGGTAGACCAGGTCGTTCATTAAAAATTCGAAACGTTGTAGATTGTCTTCCACGTTTTACAATTGAACGTGCGGTGAAACGTATGTTATCAAACACAGAAGGAAAAAGATTGATGAGACGATTAAAGATTTATAATGGTGATACTCATGTTCATCAAGCACAGAATCCAATCGAGATTGATGTTACAAACCTTTATACAAGTATTAAAAATACAAAGTAAGTAAATAAAATAATAATAAATACTTATGACAAAGTTAATTTTTCAAAAAACTGATATTGGGCTAGGAAAACGAAAACAAGCCGTGGCAAGAGTTTTCTTAGTACCAGGTGAAGGAAACATTACAATTAATAAAGTTTCTGGAAATCACTACTTACAATACAACGATACATATTTATCAACAGTTTTAGCTCCGTTAAAAACTGTTAATTTAAATACGCAATTCGATATTGTTGCGTATGTAAAAGGGGGCGGTCTTACAGGACAAGCAGAAGCAATCCAATTAGGTGTGGCTCGACAATTATGCAAAATTAATGAACAACATAGAATCACTCTAAAACCACATGGATTTTTAACTCGTGATGCACGAATTAAAGAGCGTAAAAAATATGGATTAAGAAAAGCAAGAAAAGCTCCTCAATACTCAAAACGTTAGATTTCTATTACAACAAAATATTATGCCAAAAACAGATTTACATCCAGAATGGTTTTCACAAACTCCTGTTTTATGTGATGGTAAGCCGTTAGGGTTAATTGGTTCAACAAAACCAGAACTTCAAGTTGACATGTGGTTAGCAAATCATCCTTTTTACACAAAATCACAAGTGATGATTGATAGTGAAGGACGAGTTGAACGATTCATGAAAAAATATGGTTTAAATTCAACTGATCAATAACATATTTAAAAAGACTTTAAAATTTTTATGCCAACTATTCAGCAATTAGTTCGTTCAAGACGTATCGCTATTAAAAAGAAAACAAAATCTCCAGCTCTTGTAAATTGTCCACAACGACGAGGAGTTTGTACACGTGTTTATACAACAACACCTAAAAAACCAAACTCGGCAATTCGAAAAGTTGCTCGGGTACGATTAAGTTCAGGGTTTGAAGTAACAGCTTATATTCCTGGGATTGGACACAATTTACAAGAACATTCAGTTGTTTTAATTCGTGGTGGTCGAGTAAAAGATTTACCCGGGGTAAGATATCATATCGTTCGTGGGGCCTTAGATACAGGTGGTGTTAAAGATAGACGACAAGGTCGTTCAAAATATGGTGTTAAAAAACCAAAAGCTTAATAAATAATAATATTCAGATTTATGTCACGTAGAAATATTTCAAAAAAACGTTTTCCAGAAACTGACTCTGTTTATAATAGTTATCTAGTTAGTTTACTTATCACACGAATTTTAAAATCAGGTAAAAAAACAATTGCGAAAAAAATTGTATACGATGCATTTGAGATCATTCAACAAAAAACAAATGAAGATCCACTAAAAGTGTTTGAAAATGCGATTCGAAACGCTAGTCCTGTTGTTGAAGTTAAAGCACGACGCGTTGGGGGATCAACTTATCAAGTACCGATTGAAGTAAGTCGATTCAGAGCAACAAATCTTTCATTAAGATGGATTATCCAATATTCAAAGCAGAGAGTTGGAAGAAGTATGGCTATCAAATTAGCAAATGAAATTATTGACACTGCTAACGAAATTGGTAATACTATTAAGAAAAAGGAAGAGACTCATAAGATGGCCGAAGCTAACAAAGCTTTCGCACATTTTAGATATTAATTTCAATTCCAACCTTAGAAGATCTTGGATCACTGAGGATCTATGATCAAATAATAAATCTCGCTACAAGCTAAAAATTTAATTGTAATTTTTTAAAACTTAAAGGAATTTTATAATGGCACGTGAAAAATTTGAACGTACAAAACCACACGTTAATATTGGAACAATTGGTCATGTTGACCACGGTAAAACAACATTAACTGCAGCAATTACTGCAACTTTATCATTAGAAGGTGGTTCAGCAATCAAAGATTACGCTGATATCGATGGAGCACCAGAAGAACGTGCTCGTGGTATTACAATTAATACAGCACACGTTGAGTATGAAACTCAAACTCGTCACTACGCACACGTAGATTGTCCAGGACACGCGGATTATGTTAAAAACATGATTACAGGTGCAGCACAAATGGATGGTGCTATTTTAGTTGTATCAGCAGCTGATGGTCCAATGCCTCAAACTCGTGAGCACATCTTATTATCAAAACAAGTAGGTGTTCCAGATATCGTTGTGTTTTTAAACAAACAAGATCAAGTTGATGATGAAGAATTATTAGAATTAGTTGAATTAGAGGTTCGTGAGTTATTATCTGCTTATGATTTCCCAGGTGATGATATTCCAATTTGTCCAGGTTCAGCTTTACAAGCTATTGAAGCTATTACAGCAAATCCTGATCTTAAACGTGGTGACAACGAGTGGGTTGATAAAATCTTTGCATTAATGGATGCTGTTGATGAATATATCCCAACACCAGAACGTGACACTGAAAAAACGTTCTTAATGGCAATTGAAGATGTTTTCTCAATTACTGGTCGAGGAACTGTAGCAACAGGACGTATTGAACGTGGTGTTGTAAAAGTAGGTGAAAGTGTTGAGATTGTTGGTGTAGGTGATACACAAACAACAACGATTACAGGAATTGAAATGTTCCAAAAAACTTTAGATGAAGGTTTTGCTGGTGATAACGTTGGTATCTTATTACGTGGTGTTACTCGTGAAGATATTGAGCGTGGAATGGTATTATCTCAACCAGGTACAATTACTCCACATACTGTATTCGAATCAGAAGTATACGTTTTAACAAATGATGAAGGTGGTCGTTCAACGCCATTCTTCACTGGTTACCGTCCACAATTCTACGTTCGAACAACTGATGTAACAGGTGCAATTACTGCTTTCACTGCAGATGATGGCTCAGCAGTTGAAATGGTATTACCAGGTGATCGTATTAAAATGACAGCGGAATTAATTTACCCAGTTGCGATTGAAGATGGTATGCGATTTGCAATTCGTGAAGGTGGTCGTACAATTGGTGCCGGTGTAGTATCTAAAATTATTAACTAATTAAAAAATTCTATGAGTAGTAAAACGAATGAAAAAGTTCGTATTAGATTAGAATCTTTTAATCATGAACTTTTAGTTTCTTCATGTCGAAAAATCACTCAAACGTTAAATTCGGCATCATTAAATTCAGTAGGAATGGTAACTTTACCAACTTCAAAAAGAATTTATTGTGTTTTAAGATCTCCACACGTTGATAAAGATTCGAGAGAACATTTTGAAATTCGAACTCATAAACGAATTTTAGAAATTCACTCTGATAGCGAACTATCTGTTGTTGATTTATTAGCAGAACTGGAGTTAGATTCAGGTGTATTCTGTTCAATCTCTATCTCTTAGTGATCTAAAACTGGTTTTTAAATGTTACTATATTAGTTTTAAAATATTAATATAGTAACCTTTAAAGATTGTACAATTGCATTTAAATTAAATGCAATTGTACAATCTTATAACGAAACATATAGCTAAATTTACGCCAATGTTTTTAGTTATCTTTAATTTTAACAAAAAAAATTTCTAGTTTTGGAAAAACTCTCAATCAGTTACTATTTTATTCTTTAGTTTTATATCTTTTAATCGTTGATCCGAAAAATTGTTCATTGAGCTACAATTTTAAATACGTAAAATATTTGTTATATTTTTAATGAAAGTAAATAAATTTTAGCTATTAAGTTGTAATCTTGTTTCAGTTTTAGATTGGGAACGGGGGGACTTGAACCCCCACGCCGTTTAAAGCAACGGATTTTAAGTCCGTCGTGTCTACCAATTTCACCACATTCCCACTATATATAACAATATTATAACAAAAACCTATTTCTAGTGCAATAGAATAGTTTTTTAATGCACAATGACGCCAACTAGTCGAATTAGCAAATTTGTATAATTTTAAACCAAACACTTGCTTACTTTTGGTGTTTTTATTGGATGTTGGCCCTTGTTGTTACAATTTTTCGTTCAATGAAATTCGCCTTTGTTTCATTGTAACTTTCTACTTTTATAAGCTTATCCTCTAAAATTCCTCGTGTCTGGCGATCTTTGGATATGATTTTATCGATAATTACAGGTAAATCCTCCTTTCCTTTGATTCTACATAAGGATAACTTAATATTACACGAATACGTGGGTAATTTATTATAAAAACTACATTATCTAGTAAACAAGATGTTTTACGAGTAAAATTATTATTTTTATACGTTTTTTATCCTGACTAGAGGACGATGACTTAGATTTTTTTATTGATTTTGTTTTATGTTGTGACAGCCACATGCCATTCATAAACATGTTTTCAGCGTTCGATAGTTCCCACAGATCTTCTAACGTCAAGTACGTATCCGTTCCAAGAAATATCGTTGCTTTCTGGTTAATGCCAGATTTAATTTTAAGATCTTTTCTGAATTCAGGATCAACGTAGTCTAGCTGACTGTACTTCATTTCCTTGGGGTATCTTTGGCAAAGCGGTCCTCTGGAAAATTTAGTAATCGTCCTATTATGTCCATGTCCGATATTAGATCGTGTATTAAGAATTTTAACTCGATCTTTTAAAAAATCTACCATTAAGAAACTAAAGAATTTCTAATTTTATTCTTTTACGAATTCTAACTTAAGTAAAATCAATCTTTTATAATTTTAAAATAATTATCTTATTTTACTTAGCTATTTCTATCAGGCGGCACCCAGATTCGAACTGGGGATAGAGGATTTGCAATCCACTGCCTTACCACTTGGCCATACCGCCTATCATTTATATTACTTACTATAAACTAATTTTTTGAAAAATACAAATCTTCTATCAAGTTTTGTGTTCTAAATAATCTAAATATTTAGAAACGAAACAATATTGGCTAATCGCGTAAAATTGTGTGTTCAACGTTTTTGGACAGTTTTTAATAATTTAAAGAAAATAGATATTTTTTTGAACGTCTTTTGATAAACTTTGAGAATAAATCTGTTCTTTAATCTTCTTCTAGACGTCAGATTTCTAAATCCAAGATAACTATTCAATTTTTTCTGTTTTATGTATACTATTAAAATATAATAGTACAATTGTAAGGTATTATTTTATAAATTTTAAAAATTATATATAAAGGATTTTTATTTATGGATACTCGTATATTTGTGATTGCTCTACCGTTATTAGTCGCAGCATCGTGGGCGTTATATAATATTGGCCGTTTAGCTATTCAACAAGTTCAAAGATTATCACGATAATAAATCGTTTTAATTATTAAATTTTGAATAAACTTCGATCAGCCACTAAAATTTGGCTTGAATCGTTTGATAAACTTTTTTTACCAAGTTTTTTAAAAATAAAGGATAATTTTTTATGTCTCATACTGTAAAAATTTATGACACATGTATTGGTTGCACACAATGTGTCCGTGCATGTCCTACTGATGTATTAGAAATGGTTCCATGGGATGGATGTAAATCAGGTCAAATTGCTTCATCACCGCGTGTCGAAGATTGTGTGGGTTGTAAGCGATGTGAAACAGCTTGTCCAACAGATTTCTTAAGTGTTCGAGTATACTTAGGAGCAGAAACAACACGTAGTTTAGGTTTATCTTACTAAACATAAACTTAGAAAAGTTTTTAGAGTATTTTATTACATCTATAAATCCAAGACTTAATATTAGATTTAATATCTTTCAAAGTTTAAATTGTAATATTAAGTCGTGGCCTTATTGATTTCGCTTATAAGTATTTATAAGAAACAAAAAAATAAATATTATTTAATATTTTCAACGATTGATGAACGAGGATTAAAATGATTAAATTTTCAAATCTTTGTTCATCAATCGTAAAATAACCAATAGTATAATTAATCGTTATACATTAACAATTGTTTAAGCAATCGCTGGCACATCATCCACAATAATACATTCAGTTGTTAAAATCATACTAGCAATTGATGTTGCATTTTGTAAGCCTGAACGTGTTACTTTTGCTGGATCAACAACACCTTCTTCATACATATTTACAAATGTATTTTCCGCTGCGTTATAACCAACTTCAAATTCCTGTTCTTGAACCTTTTCAAGGATCACTGGACCATTAATTCCTGCATTTTCTGCAATTCGTCTTAATGGAGCTAGAATGGCTCTAGAGATAATGATTGCCCCAATAAGTTCATCATCTTTTAAATTTGTTTTTGCCCAACTTGCAAGATTTTCAGACAAATGTGCTAATGTTGTTCCACCACCAGGAACAATCCCTTCTTCAACAGCTGCTCGAGTTGCATTAATAGCATCTTCTAATCGTAATTTTTTATCTTTCATTTCTGTTTCTGTTACCGCTCCAACTTTAATAACAGCGATACCACCAGATAATTTTGCAATTCGATCCTGTAATTTTTCTTTTTCATAAGCTGTATCAGCTATATTAGCTTGCTTTCTTAATTGTTCACAACGAACCTTAATTTGATCGACAGTTTGGCCTGAAGCAACAATTGTGGTTCCCTCTTTAGTAACAATAATTCGACGTGCTTGTCCTAATAAATCAAGTTGAATATTATCTAAACTTAATCCCGCATCTTGAGTAATAACTGTACCTCCAGTTAGAATAGCAATATCTGCTAACATTTGTTTACGTAATTCACCAAATCCAGGAGCTCGGATAGCTACAACATTCACAATTCCCCTTAATTTATTTAGGATTAATGTTGCTAAGGCTTCTTTTTCTACATCTTCTGCAATAATTAAAAGTGGACGTTTTGTTTTTGTTATTTGCTCTAGAATTGGTAATAAATCTTGTTGAACTAATGTAATTCGTTTATCTGTTAACAGAATATAAGGATTATCATATGAAACTTCCATCTTATCTGTATTTGTAATGAAATAAGGAGAAATAAAACCTTTTTCTAATTTCATCCCTTCTGTAATTTCAAGTTCCGTTACAATTCCTTTTCCTTCTTCTAACGAGATAATACCTTCTTTTCCAACTTTTGCTAATGCATTAGCAATAAGTGATCCAATCACTTCATCATTTCCGGCTGAAATAGAAGCAACGTGTTGAATAGATTGAATATCTTCAACAGGTTGAGCAAATTCATTAATTTGCGTAACTAAATATTGTGTTGCTTTTTCCATACCAAGTTTAATTGCAATTGGATTAGCCCCAGCAGCTACGTTTTTTAATCCTTCTTTTACCATTGCATATGCTAAAACAGTAGCAGTGGTAGTCCCATCACCTGCAACATCATTTGTTTTAGAAGCAGCTTGTCGAATTAATGAAACACCTGTATTTTCAATATGATCTGTTAAATTAATTTCTTTGGCAATAGTAACACCATCATTAACAATTTGTGGTGATCCATAGGCTTTTTCTAATACCACATTTCGACCTTTTGGACCTAATGTTACAGAAACAGCTTCTACCATTATTTCCATTCCTCGTTCTAAAGCACGTCGTGCATTATCTTGATATAAAATTTTTTTAGCCATGTTCGATTCTTACAAAATTTATTGTCATTATTTATAGAAAATATCTGAAATATTACTCTAATTGAATAAGTAGAACTTATGCAAGTCTAAAGTATGATTCTCTTCATTTTTTTACTTTACTTAATTAGTATAAATGTAGTATTATTATTATAAAGTATATTTTGGGCTTGTAGCTCAGTGGACTAGAGCACGTGGTTACGACCTACGGTGTCAGGGGTTCGAATCCCTTCTTGCCCAATTTAATAACTTTATGATTCAATAAATATTTGGGGTGTCGCCAAGTGGTAAGGCTGCGGACTTTGACTCCGCCATTCGTAGGTTCAAATCCTGCCATCCCAGTTTGGAAAGTTTATATACAATTTATCATTTCTCAGTTGTAAAAAATTATCTTTAATAGCAAATAAATTGCATAATAAACTATTGTATCAATAGTAACATAAGGTCAAAATATGGAAGCTAAGATTGAATTTATACGAGGTTTAAGTGAAAAAGTATTACCCGATGTTCGTTTAACTAGATCTCGAGATGGAAGTACAGGGACCGCGACTTTTGTTTTTAAAAATCCAAATATTTTGGATAAACGAATGACAAAAGAAGGTGAAATTACAGGAATGTACTTAATTGATGAGGAAGGTGTTTTAGAAACGCGAAATGTAAATGCAAAATTTATTAATGGAAAACCCGAAGCAATTGAATCGATTTATATTATGAAAAGTCCAGAAGCATGGGATAGATTCATTAGATTTATGGAACGCTATGGTGAAACAAATGGTTTAGTATTTACAAAAGCGAATTAAAGCGGATTACTCAAAAAATTTTTTTAAGAATATTGATGGTATTTTACCTCTTTCAAATTTAACTAAGAAAAGAAGAATGGGTAATTTTATAAAAATAATAAAATTACCCACCTCCTACAATAGTAACAATTTCAATTTCATCTAAATCTTGAATAAAAGTATTTTTCCAATAAGTTTTATTAAAAATGACCTGATTATATTCTAATACCAAAAGACTTTCATTATAATCGAAGTATTTAATGAGATCATACAAACTAATATTGCTATTTGTTACATATTTTTCGTTATTAAGTAAAAATTTTTTAACTTGTTTCATAAATTTTTGTTATATTTCCTAGACATTGAATTATAAAAACTGTTAAACTATGAGTCAAGACAATATGGCGGGTGTGGCCAAGTGGTTAAGGCAGCGGGTTGTGATTCCGCCATTCGCCGGTTCAAGTCCGGTCACTCGCCCTTATTGATTCAAAAAGATTTCAGAATTTACAAAAGATTATTTATCACTAAAATTAATTTATGTCACGTTATCGCGGACCACGATTAAGACTTGTTAGACGTTTTGGTAAAGACGTTATCTTACCAGGTTTGACAACGAAAAAATCAATTAAAGAACAACCTCCTGGAAAAGCTAAAGCTTCTGATACGGGTGGGCAAAAAACGACAGAATACGGTATTCGTTTAAATGAAAAACAAAAACTTAAATTTAACTACGGATTAACTGAAAAGCAATTATTCCGCTATGTTAAAGAAGCACGTAGAAGAAAAGGTGTAACTGGTTTAATTTTACTTCAATTATTAGAAATGAGGTTAGATACACTTTGTTTTACATTAGGATTTGCAAAAAGTATTGCCCAAGCTCGTCAATTAGTGAATCATGGTCATATTACTGTAAATAATAAAGTAATTGGTATTCCAAGTTTCCAATGTCGATTAAATGATGTAATTAGTGTAAAAGAAAGAAGTATTTCAAAAAATCTTGTTACTAATAATTTAAAAGCAAATCAACGTAATGATATTCCATCTAATTTAGAGTTTAATGATGCGAAATTAGAAGCAACTGTTTTAGACTATTGTGATCGCGATGACGTTCAATTACAATTAAATGAATTACTTGTAGTTGAGTATTATTCTCGACGCTAAGATCCTAAATTGTTATATATTATCTATTTATTACTATGTTAAAATTACGATTAAAACGAATTGGCCGAAAACGTGCACCATCATATCGATTAGTGGTTATGGAAAGTAGCACTCGTAGAGATGGTCGACCAGTAGAAGAAGTGGGTTATTATGATCCAATATCAAAAAAAAGTCATCTTGATATTCCAAAAATTGAAAAATGGCTAAGCTATGGAGTACAACCAACAGAAACTGTTTTTAATTTATTAAAAAAAGCAGAAATTGTATAAGAACTCCAAATAAAAAATTATGTTAATTATAAAATTAACATAATTTGTTAAAATGTTAGTACTAGATTCTTAATAATAGATCTAATTTATGTCCATTTAAATATTAAGAAAATTATTTCAATTAACAGTAATTTTAGAATACTCTAAAACTAATAAATAAAAAGTAGATTCGAATTATTGGCTAGAATTATCATAGAGTGGTTTTGTCACAAAAGATTATTAGGGAAATATCATCTTTTTGCAACAAATTTTTAACTTAGAGGTACTTAAAAGTTAAAAATTCTATGGGTTGCGAAACCTTTTCAAATTGTTTATGAAACCCACCCATAACTATGTAAACCTTTTCCTAAGAAATTCACTCCTAAATAACAAATCCAAATTACGAAGAATCCTAAACCACCTAAAATTGCTGTTTTTTTTCCTTCCCATCCTTTTGTAATACGTGCATGAAGATAAGTAGCAAATACTAACCATGTAATTAATGCCCATGTTTCTTTGGGATCCCAACTCCAATAAGAACCCCAAGCTTCATTTGCCCAAACACCACCAGAAATAATACCAATTGTTAAAAATGGAAAACCTAATCCAATAATGCGATAACTCCAGTTGTCGATACTCTGTAATAATTTTAATTTCCCAAAGTCTGAAACTTCAGAGTCGGCAACTTCAGAAGATGAAGAAATTAATTTGGCTTCATAATAATCTAACATAACATTATAAAACCCTGATGAAGAGTTATCTATTGATTTTAAATCGATATCTTTATAGCCAGAAATTACTAAGAATAAGATACATAGAAGAGAACCCATAATTAGTGTTCCATAACTTAATAACATCATACTTACATGCATCATCAACCAATTAGATTGTAAGGCCGGAACTAAAGGGCTAGATTTCTGCATTTCGGGTGAAAGTGTTAGATTCGCAAATCCACTAATTAACAATGTAATCGGAATAACGATAGCACCAATTAATCGACTACTTGTTTTTGTTTCAATATACAAATAAACCGCTAATAAGATCCATGTTAAAAAAAGTAAAGATTCATATAAATTACTTAATGGAAAATAACCCGCTACGATCCAACGAGAGCAAAGAATAAAAAATAGAGACACAGTAGCAAGACTTGTACTGATTCGACCTACTGTCGATAAAGAAGATTTATCATTAAAGAATAATAAATTAACCCAATAAATTACCATTGCAAAAAGTAAAATAGCAAAAACAGCATTTGATAACGCGTTTTGAATTTCATTCCAATCCATGAAATTTCTCCAATAAAATTTTTTTGTGTAAATTGTAATACGCTTTATTATTGTACCAAAAATGATCAAATTATATTGAAGTATAAACATATCTAAGAATTTACGTTGACATTCATTTCGGTATGACGTTATTATCAATTTACTTTTAATTAAAATTATTATTGTATGGCAGTGCAAAGAGACTATGAGATAATGATTCTTTTAACAGAAGAATTTAATGACAGTGAACTAAAAACGTGGGTATTTAATTATGCCAAAAATTTACGAAAGTTTAACGTATCCGATATTTCTGTAATTTCACGTGGAAAACATAATTTGGCTTATTCAATTGTTAATAAAACAAAAGGAAATTATATTCAATTAAATTTCTCAAGTATGCCAAAATATATCAACAATTTTGCTAATACTTTAAAATTAGATTCACATGTTTTACGATTCTTAATCTTTAATAAAGAAACCAATTAATACAATTGGTTTTTTTATTAGAATAAACTTACTTATTTAAATTAGTTTATTGAGGCAACGTGGTCATTTTACCTTAAATAAATTGTTGTAATCTAGAATATTATATGTTATACTATCAACATCATACTCAGGTATGTGTACTGTCCTCAGTAGCTCAGTGGTAGAGCAATCGGCTGTTAACCGATTGGCCGTAGGTTCAAGTCCTACCTGGGGAGTAAAAAAACTAAATATTCTATGATAAATAACTCTGATAAATTAAAGATTGGCGGCAAGACCTTTACATCAAGATTAATGTTAGGAACTGGTAAATACAAAACAACAAAAGATGGGATTGATAGTATTTCTAGTAGTGAATGTGAAATTGTGACTGTAGCGATTCGACGCTTACCAACAAATTTAAAACATGATACAACAAACTTTTTAAATCATTTAGATTGGAATAAACATTGGTTATTACCAAATACAGCAGGCTCCCAAACAGCAGATGAAGCTATTCGAATGGCCTTTTTAGGACACGAGCTAGCTTGCCGTCTTGGGCAAGAAGATAATTTTTTTGTCAAATTAGAAGTAATTTCAGATCCAAAATATTTACTACCCGACCCAATTGGAACTTTAAAAGCTGCTGAATTTTTAATAAAAAAAGGTTTTACTGTATTACCTTATATTAATGCTGATCCTATGTTGGCATTACACTTAGAAGATTTAGGTTGTGCAACTGTGATGCCATTAGGTTCTCCTATTGGCTCTGGACAAGGTCTAGCAAATTTGACAAACATTAAAATTATTGTTGAAAATGCCCAAGTTCCAGTAATTGTTGATGCTGGAATAGGAACAACTAGTGAAGCAACCATGGCAATGGAGTTAGGCGTTGATGGAGTTTTATTAAATACGGCAGTCGCGCAAGCGAAAAATCCAGCGCAAATGGCTTACGCTATGAATTTAGGAGTCAAAGCAGGACGCTTAACTTATTTAGCCGGTCGAATGGAAAAAAAACATTATGCAACTGCAAGTTCTCCACTTACTAATATTAGTACATTATTATAAGAATTTATGTATAATAATTAATGGGTGGTAATACTGACCCTTCCTTAATTAATTAAGTCAGTAGTATAATAAATAAGTGAATAGAAACTAACGCAGATTTTTAAATAACTACAACTAATTAATTATTATGTTTGAAAAATTTACTGAAGGTGCGATTAAAGTTATCATGTTATCGCAAGAAGAAGCACGACGAATGGGCCATAACTTTGTTGGAACTGAACAACTTTTATTAGGGGTAATTGGTCAACGACACGGTATTGGTGCTCGAGCTTTAAAAAAGATAAAAGTTACTTTAAAAAAAACTAGAAAAGAAATTGAATTGTATATTGGACGTGGTACAGGATTTGTTGCTTCTGAAATTCCTTTTACACCAAGAGCAAAACGTGTTCTAGAAATGGCTGTTCATGAAGGAAAAGATTTAGGACAAAATTTTGTTGGCACGGAACACATCTTATTAGCTCTTATTGCTGAACCTGATGGTGTTGCACGACGTACATTGGACAAAATGCGTGTTAATCTTCCTAATCTAAGAAATTTAGTTTTAGCCTATATTGAAGAAACGCAAGAGGAAATGCTACGTCCATTATCACAAGCTGAAAAATACTTATTAGAACGTGAGAGACGTGGTAGTCAAACTCCAACATTGGATGAGTATGCTGAAAATATTAGTAAAGAAGCAGTGGATGGTGAGTTAGATCCAGTTATTGGACGAGAACACGAAATTGATAATGTAATTGCAACTCTAGCTCGTCGAAGAAAAAACAATCCAGTTTTAATTGGTGAACCTGGGGTTGGTAAAACTGCAGTTGCAGAAGGATTAGCGCAATTAATTTTAACAGAAAAAGGGCCAAACTTCTTAGATGGTAGTATCATCATGGCTTTAGATTTAGGCTCAATTTTAGCTGGTACTAAATATCGTGGTGAATTTGAAGAACGTTTAAAACGAATTGTTGAAGAGGCGCAAAATGAGCGTTCAGTTATTGTAGTCATTGATGAAATTCATACATTAGTTGGAGCTGGTGCAGCTGAAGGCGCTGTAGATGCTGCAAACATTTTAAAACCAGCTTTAGCACGTGGTAAATTCCGTTGTATTGGAGCAACTACAAACGAAGAATATCGTAAATATATTGAACGTGATGCAGCTTTAGAACGTCGTTTCCAACCTGTTCGTGTGGATGAGCCAAGTGTTGGTACAACGATTGAAATCTTACGTGGTTTAAGATCAAAATTCGAACAACATCACGCATTAAGCTATCATGATAAAGCGTTAGAACAAGCAGCTATTCTTTCAAATAAATATATTGCAGATCGTTTCTTACCAGATAAAGCAATTGATGTTATCGATGAAGCAGCAGCTCGTGTTCGATTAGAAAATAGACGATTACCAAAAGGCTTACAAATCTTATTAACAGAATTACAAGATACACTGAAAGATAAAGAAGAGTGTGTTAAAGATCATGATTTTGATGCCGCAAGACAACTGGTAGATCATGAAATCGAAGTGCGAACACATATTCGTATCATGAAAAAATCAGCAGCAGCTCAGAAAAAACGATTAGGCATTGTAAGAGAAGATATCGACATTGTTAATGAAAATGACATTGCAAATGTAATTTCAAATTGGACTGGGGTTCCTGTAACTAAACTTACAGGTTCTGAATCAGAACGATTAATGAAAATGGAAGAAGAGCTTCACAAACGACTTATTGGTCAAGATCATGCCGTAACGTCAGTTTCCAAAGCAGTTCGTCGTGCACGAGTAGGCTTAAATGATCCAAATCGTCCAATTGCAAGTTTTATCTTTGCGGGACCAACTGGTGTTGGAAAAACGGAATTAACAAAAGCATTATCAGACTACATGTTCAGTACAGATATGATTCGATTAGATATGTCTGAATTTATGGAAAAACATACGGTAGCTAAATTAATTGGTTCACCTCCAGGTTATGTAGGTTATAACGAAGGTGGTCTATTAACAGAAGCTGTTCGTTCAACTCCATATACTGTAGTATTATTTGATGAGGTTGAAAAAGCTCATCCGGATGTTTTCAATTTATTATTACAAATTTTAGATGATGGTCGTTTATCTGATTCAAAAGGTCGTGTTGTAGATTTTACAAATACCTTAATTATCATGACAACGAATTTAGGATCTAAGATTATTGAACGTGAAAGTGGAATTAAAAGTAAATTACAACAAGGTGATGATAGAAAGTTTAAGGTAACTCCTGATGCTGTTTTAGGTTGGGAACCAAGACCAGAACCTGCTACAGATCCAAAAATTTTTGGGCGTATTAAATCATTAGTACATGAAGAACTTAAAAATTTCTTCCGTCCAGAATTCTTAAACCGTATTGATGAAATTATTGTGTTCAATCATTTAACACGTCTTGATCTTTGGAGAATTTGTGGATTAATGATTAACCAAATTAAAACACGATTAGCAGATAAAGAATTAGAATTAGTAATTACATTCCCGGTTCAAGCTTTTTTAACTGATGAAGGTTATGACCCACTTTATGGGGCTAGACCATTACGTCGTTCGATCTCTAAATATTTAGAAGATACGTTAGCAGAGCAATGTTTATCACAAACTCTATTCCCAAATACTAAAATTATTGTTCGTCGTAAACGAGTGGAAGATAGTATTTTAACTTATACAAATGAATTAGAAGTAGAAGTCAATTTTGATAACGTCGATCGTCGTTTCTTCGAAGAAGGTGGTTCAGAAGGAGCTATAACTAATGGTAGCAATGCTTTAACAGATTCACCTACTGATAAATCATCAGATTCAATTAATCCATCTAGTGACCAAGATGATGATCAAAAAGAAAGTGCATGGCAAAAAGCTAAAAGAAAGTATAATGAACGAAAAGATAAACGTTCACAAGACAAAAAAGCACGAAAATTTAAAATCCCAAGAGCAGAAGGTGAAGACAAGGGTGGTATTTTCGGATCTAGAAAAAAACCAGATGAAGAATAGTTAAAATTAACTATAAAAACTTGAAAAAATAAGAACTTTGAAATGAAAAAACCTTTATTTTTATTTCAAAGTCCTTATTTTTTCAAAAACTATTACTATTAAAACTTGACTTTTTAAACAAATTAGTATAACATCGTTAAAAGTATATTCATATAAAAAATAATAATGGCTGTACCTAAAAAAAGAACATCGAAAGCAAAAAAAAATGCTCGTAAAGCCAATTGGAAACGAAAAGGTGCTGTAGCAGCGCAAAAATCGTTCTCATTAGCTAAATCAATGTTACGAGGAAAACCAACAAGTTTTGTATATAGTGTATATGTAGATGAAAGCGAATAAATCTTAAAAGATCCTTTCAAGATTTATTTTCAAGAATTATAGAGATTTTATAATAGTGTTTTATTTAGCGGGTGTGGCGAAATTGGTATACGCACTGGTTTTAGGTACCAGCGCCGAAAGGCTTGATGGTTCGAGTCCATCCATCCGCAATTATTATTTTCAAATTCTTTCTTATTTATTTCAATATTACGTAATTAAATTCAATATGCTTCCTTTTACTCTTCAACAACTTAGAATTTTAAAAGCAATTGCAACCGAAAGAAATTTTACTCGAGCTGCTGCTCGTTTATACATTTCACAACCATCTTTAAGTAAACAAATTAAAATATTAGAAAAAAATTTAGACACAATATTAATTAATCGTGAACGAAACGATATTTCTTTAACAGAGAGTGGAAAAATCTTTTTGCAATATTCCGAACGTATATTAATTCTTTGTGAAGAAAGTTGTCGTGCTTTAATTGATTTAAAAAAGGGTGATAGAGGAAATTTAAAAGTTGGAGCTAGCCAAACTATTGGAACATATTTAATGCCGAGAATTCTAGCATTATTTGCTCAAAATTACCCACAGATTGATTTAAAAGTCCAAGTCGATTCTACAAGAAGTATATCAACAAGTATTATCAAACGTGAAATAGACGTAGCCATTGTTGGTGGTGAGATATCAAAAAAGTTGAAAAAAAAATTAACAATTCGACCATTTGTTTGTGACGAATTAAGTCTTATCATTTCAAAATCACACCCATTTGCATTAAAACAAGTTATTAAAAAAGAAGACTTATATTGTTTAGATTTTATTACGTTACATTCGACTTCGACTATCAAAAAGTTTATTGATAATACCTTAATTCAGAATAAAATTAAAACCAATGAATTAAAAACGATTTTACAGTTAAATTCAATTGAAGGTATTAAAACAGCCGTTAGTTTAGGATTAGGTGCAGCGTTTGTGTCATCTTCATCAATCGAAAAGGAGATCAAATTAAAACAAATTAAAATTTTGAAAATTGAAAGTCTAAATATTAATCGTCAGTTATCCATTATTAGTAACCCAGAATGCTACAAATCAAAAGCATTTCATTTGTTTTATAAAGAGTTAATTCGATTAAAAAGTAAAAGTCAAACGTAAACTATATTTGAAAAAAAGTTGACGGTTTAAAAAAATTTTTAGTAGTATTTAATTTAAGTAAAAATAAATTAATTTAGATTATGAAATACGCAATTGTCGAAATTAGTGGAAGACAATTTTGGATTGAATCTGGAAAATACTATGATTTCAATCGAATTCCAACAGAATTAGGAAAACAAATAACATTAAATCGAATCTTATTATTGAATGATGAGGGGAATGTATTAATTGGACAACCCTACTTAGAAAGTGTAAAAATTAAAGGTAAAATTTTAGAACACTTCCGTGGAAAGAAAAAAATTGTCTATAAAATGCGTCCGAAAAAGAAAACTCGTAAAAAACAAGGTCATCGACAAGAATTAACACGAGTTTTCATTGAAGATATTATTATGAATTAATTAAAAACAATAGGAATTTAATATTATGGCACATAAAAAAGGTGCGGGAAGTACAAAAAATGGTCGTGATTCAAATGCAAAACGATTAGGTGTAAAAAAATTTGGTGGTGAAAAAGTTAAGGCAGGGAATATTTTAATTCGTCAACGTGGCATGAAATTTAAACCAGGTCTTAATGTTGGATGTGGAAAAGATTTTACTTTATTTGCCTTAACAGAAGGAACAATAAAATTTGATTATCAGGAAGGAAAACAAAAGCGTATCAATATTATTGTTTAAAAACCTTTAAATAATTTTAAATGCAAAAAAATTCTATTACAAAAAAATATCAAAACTTAGTTAATCAAATAAATAATTTTGAAGATAAGTTTCAAACTCTTACAGATAATGAGTTACGTGCTCACAGTTTTAAATTAAAAAAACAATATCAGGACTCTAAAGATTTAAATTCAGTAATTAGTGAATCTTTTGCATTAACCCGAGAAGCTAGTGTACGAACATTAGGATTAAGACATTTTGATGTTCAATTGATTGGTGGACTTACTTTAAATAATCAAAAAATTGCTGAAATGAAAACTGGGGAAGGGAAAACCCTTGTAGCAACACTTGCGGCTTCCTTAAATGCGTTAACAGGCAAAGGTGTTCATATTATTACCGTGAATGATTATTTAGCAAGTCGTGATCATGCGTCAATGAGCCCAATTTATAGTTTATTAGGGTTAAATACTGGATTGATTCAAGATGATATGGTGAAATTAGAACGTAAAAAAAATTATAATGCAGATGTAACTTATGTAACAAATTACGAGGTAACATTTGATTTCTTACGTGACAATATTGCTTTAAATTCAAAAGATGTTGTACTTCGACCATTTAATTACTGTATTATTGATGAAGTTGATTCAGTATTAATTGATGAAGCCCAAACCCCTTTAATTCTTTCAGATAATTTTGAAACCCCAGTTGATAAATATATCATTGCAGCTGAAATTGTAGAGTATTTAGAGCCTAATATTGATTATACAGTAGATGAAAAAAATAAGAATGTAGTCTTACTGGATAAAGGTAGTCAGCAAATTGAAAAAATTCTACAAATTCAAGATTTATATGATACAAGCAATCCATGGATTCCATATATAATTAATGCAATTAAAGCTAATGCATTATTTAATAATAATGTACAGTATATTATCCAAAATAATCGTATTGTAATTGTTGATGAATTTACAGGGAGAATTATGCCAGATCGACGTTGGGGGGATGGCCTTCATCAAGCTATTGAAGCTAAAGAAAAGTTACCAATTCGTCAAAAATCTGAGACACAAGCTGAAATAACCTATCAAAATTTTTTTTTACTTTATCCCAAACTAGCTGGTATGACAGGGACTGGGAAAACTGCTGAAGTTGAATTTGAAAAAATTTATAAATTATCTGTAGATGAAGTTCCAACGGCACGTCCAACTTTACGAAAAGATTTACCAGATTTAGTTTATAAAGATCAGTTTTTAAAATGGAATGCTATTTCAAAAACGTGTAATGAAATTTCATCAACAGGCCAACCCGTCTTGATTGGAACAACTACTATTGAAAAGTCAGAAATGTTAGCTGAATTGCTGAATGAATATAAATTATCCTATCAGCTTTTAAATGCTAAACCAGAGAACGTTCGCCGAGAATCTGAAATTGTTGCTCAAGCCGGTAACCGTGGAGCTATCACCATTGCAACAAATATGGCTGGACGTGGTACTGATATTATACTTGGTGGAAATAGTATATTTAGTGTTCAAAAAGAATTATATGATATCTTGACTTTGTCACGAAATTATATACTTTCGAAAGGTATGAATATTTTCCAATCTCCATTAAAGAGTCAATTCAAATGTACATCGCAAAACTTTTTGAGTGTTCTTCTTTCGTTACTTAAAGATCCGTTGTTTTTAGAATTATCTGACATTGGAATTTTGCGTGCATTAAAAGAAAATGATACAAACTCAATTCCAAATTTATCTTATCAACGTTCAATTAAATTTTTAATTGACGAACTAAAAACACATTATAATAAGAATCAAAAGCAAGAGAATCAAATTGTAAAAAACTTAGGTGGGTTATATATCGTCGGAACTGAACGAAATGATTCGAGACGAGTAGATAATCAATTACGTGGAAGATGTGGACGTCAAGGTGACCCCGGAACTTCTCAATTTTTCTTAAGTTTAGATGATAACTTATTAAGACTATTTGGTGGATCCAAAGTTCAAACTTTCTTCCAATCACAAATGTTAGATGACTCACCTTTAGAATCAGAATTTCTTACACGAAGTTTAGATTCAGCACAACAAAAAGTTGAAGAACGAGCTTATCAACAAAGAAAAAATTTATTTGATTATGATGAAGTTTTAAATAAACAACGAAATGTTGTTTATTCAGAAAGAACAAAAATTTTAAATAAAGAATCACTTCAAAAAAATATTATTGCGTATGGTGAACAATTGATTACTGATCTATTATTAGAAATGACGGTAAAAAATTATTCCACAAAGCAAATTATTTCATTGTTTGAGAATTTATTTGATAAACATTTTTTAGTAAATTCAGATACGAAACCAACAGGGTTTCAACAATATTTATTCAATGAATTTTGGTTAATTTATCAAACGAAAATTAATGAGTTCAAAGTTCACGGTGATGGTTTCTGTGAAAACATGGAACGAAATGTGAGTTTATTGAATATTGATTTTATTTGGTGTAAACATTTACAAGAAATGTCATTACTTCGTGAAGCTGTTAGTTGGCGAGGTTATGGACAACGAAATCCGTTGTATGAATACAAAAGAGAAGCATTAGAAGCTTTCAAAGAACAATCAAGAGTGGTAAAACGTTTAATAATTAATGAATTTTTAAGCTCATCTGTTTTATAAAACAATTTATTTTTAATTTAATTTAAATATGGCAAAACGCACACTTTCAAACAAAAGTCGATATGCAGTTTTAAAAGTATCTGGTTTCAGATCACGTATGTCGACTTCTCAAGGTCGTAAAACTATCAAAAACCGTCGTAGAAAAGGAAGAAAATCATTAGCAATTGGTCATTAATTCCTTCATTTCATTATTAGAGTGAATTTTTTTAATCACTCTAATAATAAATAATTTTTTATTTAAAATAACAGTAATAGTAGCTCCGAGTGTTTACACCAAACAAATTAACTTTTGAATAAATATTTTATGAAATTTACCAGTGAATTAGCTCTCTTTTTAAAAGCTCGTTATCCAATTATTTATATTAATACAATTGAAGAAGATCGAGTGGAATATATTATTCGAAAAAATATAAAAACAAATTTAAATCGTAGTATATACAGCTGGGATTTTGTAGATGGTTATACAAATAATCCAAATAATGAAGGATTTGCAAAAAAAAATCCGTTACAAGCTTTAGAACTTATAGAACGAATTAATTCAGAAACTCCTGCTTTATTTCTATTAAAGGACTTTAATCGGTTTTTAACTGACCTTTCCATTTCTCGAAAACTTCGAAATATAAGTCGTATCTTAAAACTTCAACCTAAAACTATTATTATTATTGGGTCGGATTTATCAATTCCTAAAGAATTACAAGAACTCATTACTATTTTGCAATTTCAATTGCCATTAGAAGAAGAAATTAATCAAGAATTAACAAGATTAGTTACATCTTTAAATCTTGAGGTAGATACTGAATTATTTGAAAGTTTAACACGTGCTTGTCAAGGATTATCCTTAGAACGAATACGACGTGTTTTATCTAAAATTATTGCAACTTATAAAACAATTGACCATAACAGTATTAATGTTTTATTAAGTGAGAAAAAACAAATTATAAGTCAAACTGAAATTTTAGAATATTGTTCAGTAAATGAACAAATTACAAGTCTAGGCGGCTTAAATAATTTAAAAGATTGGTTAACTAAACGAAAAACAGCTTTTGGTGTTCAAGCATCAAATTATGGATTACCAACTCCACGTGGATTACTATTAATTGGGATTCAAGGAACAGGTAAATCGTTAGCGGCAAAAGCAATCGCAAATGATTGGCAATTACCACTTTTAAAATTAGATGTTGGTAAATTATTTGGAGGAATTGTTGGTGAGTCAGAATCTCGTTTACGTCAAATGATTAATGTTTCTGAAACAATCTCACCTTGTATTTTATGGATTGATGAAATTGATAAAGCATTTACAAATACTGATAGCAGGGGTGATAGTGGCACCAGTAACCGAGTATTAGCAACATTTATTAGTTGGTTATCAGAAAAAACAAAACCTGTTTTTGTGATTTCAACGGCCAATAATATTGATTTATTACCGTTAGAAATTATTCGAAAAGGAAGGTTTGATGAAATTTTTTTTTTAGATTTACCAAAATTAAAAGAACGCGAAGAAATCTTTAAGATTCATATTCAAGAATTTAGACCGAATAGTTGGGAATTATTTAATTATGAAAAATTAGCCCAATTATCAGAATCTTTTTCAGGTGCTGAAATTCGCCAAAGTATTATTGAAGGGATGTATCAAGCTTTTTATGAGAAGCGTGAAGTTACAACAGAAGATATTTCACTAGCTTTAAAAGACTTCATCCCATTAGCTAATTTAGAAAGTAATCAAATGTTAAAATTACAAAATTGGGCAACTTCCGGTCAGATCCGTTTAGCATCGTCGGAACCTATATATATTTAAGTTAAAATTTTTATTTTTAATGAAAAAACAAATTTTTCGATTATTCGCAGATTTACGGTTTGCAATTTTTACACTTCTGTTAATTAGTTTTTGTAGTATTATTGGAACCGTAATTGAGCAAGATCAGTCTATTGAAATGTATAAGATTAATTATCCTTTAACAAACCCTGTATTTGGAGTTCTTGCATGGGATAAAATTCTCTATTTTGGCTTAGATCATGTTTACAAAACGTGGTGGTTTTTATTTTTAATCTTTTTATTTGGTTGTAGTTTAGTTCTATGTAGTTTTTTACAACAAGTCCCGTCACTAAAAGTTGCACGTCGGTGTCAATTTTTTAGAACAAATCTTGCTTTTTCTAAATTAAAAAACTCTACAATTTTAATAAAACCCTCTTTTCCTAAAATTTTAGCTTCTGTTAAAACAAAACAATATTCAATGTTTCAACAAAAGAACATAGTTTATTCTTATAAAGGTTTAATTGGTAGAATTGCGCCAATTGTTGTTCACTTTAGTATGATTTTAGTCTTAGTAGGAACAATTATAAGCTCATTATTTGGTTTTAAAGCACAAGAAATTGTTCCAAAAACAGAAAATTTTCATATTCAAAATATTCTATCAAATGGTGGACTAACTATTATTCCCCAAAATTCCGCACGGGTTAATGATTTTTGGATAACTTATACTAAAAGTAAAACTGTTTCTCAATTCTATTCTGACATATCGATTTTAAATAATCATGGAAATGAAATTCAACGAAAAACAATTTCTGTTAATTCACCTTTAACACATAAAGGAATTTATTATTATCAAACTGATTGGAATTTAGTAGGTTTAAGATTTAAAACAAATAATAATCAAAAAATTGAATATCCATTAGTTAATGTTTTCCCAAACCAAGAAAAAATTTGGCTGACATGGATTTCAAATAATCAATTTACAGAAAATGGAATCATTTTATTAATTGATAATCTTGAAGGCTATTGTTCAATTTATAGCGAGGATGGTCAGTTTTTAGGAAACATGGAAATTAATGAAAAGTTAAATTTCAATCAAAATCTAACATTATTAGAAATTTTAAGTTCTACAGGTTTACAGGTTAAACTTGACCCGGGTATTCCGTTAATTTATTTAGGATTCTTCTTCTTAATGATCAGTACATTAATGAGTTATATTACTTATTCACAAGTTTGGATGCTTAAAAAAGATCAAAAACTTTTTATTGGAGGCAATACAAATAGAGCTTTATTTGATTTTGAACTGGAATTTTTAAACATTGTTAAAAATTATTAAAAAGTAAACTTATAAAGCGTCTTATAATCTTATATAATTGTAATTAACAAACTAAACATTTGGGAAGATTTATAATAAATAAAATTTTTTATGACAGCAACTTTAGAAAGACGTGAAAGCGTTTCAGTATGGGAACGTTTCTCTGCTTGGATTACTAGTACAGAAAACCGTTTATACATCGGTTGGTTTGGTTGTTTAATGTTCCCTACATTATTAACAGCTACATCTTGTTACATCATTGCGTTCATCGCAGCACCTCCAGTTGATATCGATGGTATCCGTGAGCCTGTAGCAGGTTCTTTATTATACGGTAACAACATCATCACTGGTTCAGTTATCCCAAGTTCAAACGCTATCGGTATGCACTTCTACCCAATCTGGGAAGCAGCTTCAATCGATGAGTGGTTATACAACGGTGGTCCTTACCAATTAGTAGTTATGCACTTCTTATTAGGTGTAGCTTCTTACATGGGTCGTGAATGGGAATTATCTTACCGTTTAGGTATGCGTCCTTGGATTTTCGTAGCATTCTCAGCTCCAGTAGCTGCAGCATCTGCTGTATTCTTAGTATACCCAATCGGACAAGGTTCATTCTCTGATGGTATGCCTTTAGGTATCTCTGGTACTTTCAACTTCATGCTTGTATTCCAAGCTGAGCACAACATTTTAATGCACCCATTCCACATGGCTGGTGTTGCTGGTGTATTTGGTGGTTCTTTATTCTCAGCTATGCACGGTTCATTAGTAACTTCTTCTTTAATTCGTGAAACAACTGAAAACGAATCTACTAACAACGGTTACAAATTCGGTCAAGAAGAAGAAACTTACAACATCGTTGCAGCACACGGTTACTTTGGTCGTTTAATCTTCCAATACGCGTCATTCAACAACTCTCGTGCTTTACACTTCTTCTTAGCTTTATGGCCAGTTTTAGGTATCTGGTTAACTGCTATGGGTATCAGCACAATGGCGTTCAACTTAAACGGTTTCAACTTCAACCAATCAGTTGTTGATTCTCAAGGTCGTGTAATTAACACATGGGCTGACATCATCAACCGTGCTGATTTAGGTATGGAAGTAATGCACGAACGTAACGCTCACAACTTCCCATTAGATTTAGCTTCAGGTGAAGTATTACCAGTAGCTTTAACAGCTCCAGCTGTTAACGGTTAATTTTTAATCGAAGTCAACAATTAAATTTAAGGGTTATCCCCTTAAATTTAATTATTTAACAATCTGACTTAATGTTAGTAACTTTTTAACATTTAAATATCCCTGTTAAAAAATCAGAAATGTTCTCGACAGCAGTAGATAATCAAACTAAT
>Ga0206129_10001001_pt1 | contig 40117 bp, 33 predicted proteins | sample Helgoland_Spring_8_FD_148616 | JGI IMG/M metagenome (GOLD analysis project Ga0206129, IMG submission 148616) | Pelagic subsurface seawater microbial communities from Kabeltonne, Helgoland, North Sea - Helgoland_Spring_Bloom_20160502_2 | ecosystem: Environmental > Aquatic > Marine > Epipelagic ...
TTATGATCGATCTCGTTAAAAAAACAATGTTGGCTGGCATAGGCCTAGCCGTCGTGACGAAGGACAAGGTTCTGGAGTCGCTCGATGAATTAGTGCAAAAAGGCCAGCTGACCAAAGAGGAAGCGGCCGCGATGTCCGATAAAATTGTGGAGGAGGGCAAAGTGGAGACCGAGAAGGCCAAGGTCGAAGCGAGTAAGCTCTTTATCGATATGCTTAATCGCGCCAATGTCGTGACCAAGGATCAGTACGATGCGCTCGCTGCTCGTGTGACCGAACTCGAAGGCAAGCTGCATAAGGAGTTTCCGAATGGTGAGTAGCAGTTGAGTTGCTGGTTGTTTGCTGTTTGAGGCGCGTGTAGGCACGATGAATTATGGGACGTATTGACCGTTTTGAGGATTTGGATTGTTGGAAGGCTTGCCGCGAGTTGCGCGTGTTCGTGACTCGTGAGATCACGCCTCAATTACCTGCGGAAGAACGCTATCGCCTAGTCGATCAGCTGATTCGTGCGGCACGGTCGACCACTGCGAATATCGCGGAGGGTTTTGGGCGCCGGCACTATCTCGATAACGCCAAGTTTATTCGCAATAGCTTGGGCTCTCAGCATGAATGTCTCGACCATTTGATCACTGGCAACGACGAGAGGATGATTTCAGACGAGCAGTTAGCAAATTTTAGAGTGATTTTTGAAAAGTCGTCGGCTCTTTCGAATGGCTATGCGAGCTATTTGGCGCGAACTGCGAAGAAGTAGTTTCTAACAACCAACAACGTTCAACCAACAACTCATCTGAAACCCTTTAATTATCTATCCAACGCGGTCCGTGCGCCCGAGATCGTGGCCATCTTAGTGCGTTGGGGGTTTGAGGATTTGTTGCTACAACTGGACACGCCGCAATTTTTGCTGCGCAATTTAGTGCGTAAGAAGGTCACGCACCTGACGCCTTACGAGCGGGTGCGCAATGCCTGCGAGGAATTGGGCCCGATCTTTGTTAAGTTTGGCCAGATTTTGAGCACCCGCCCGGATCGCTTGCCGGAGCCGCTGGTGATGGAGCTCAAGAAGTTACGCAGTCAGGTAGAGCCGCAGGCATTTCAAAAGATCGAGCCGGTGCTATTGAAGGATTTGGGCTGCCCAATCGCTGAGGTGTTTGCGCATTTTGAGCCGACTCCGGTGGCGGCTGGCTCGCTGGGCCAAGTATATAAGGCTAAGCTCATTTCCACCGGCGAGTGGGTGAGCGTCAAGGTGCAGCGCGCGGATATCCACAAGACGATTTCGGCGGATTTGGAGATCATTGGTTGGTTTGCCAAGCAGCTGCATGCACGGGTAGCAGAACTGCGTCCCTATAATCTGCCAGTGTTGGTGCAGGAGGCGGAGAAGCGTTTGCAGGAGGAGCTGAATTATAACAACGAAGCGGACAATGCGGAAATTTTTAGCGCGCTCAATACGCAACAAGAGCGCGTGTTTGCGCCGAAGGTCTATACCACCTTTACCACCCGCCGGTTACTGGTGACGGAATGGGTCGACGGGGACGCGCCGGATCAGGCGGTGCTGCCGGAGGCCGATGCCTGTGAATTGGCGCGGCAAGGTGGCGAATCGGTGTTTCACCAAATTGTTGGTACCGGCTTTTTTCATTCGGACCCACATTCTGGTAATATGCTGATCACGCCAGATCAGCGCATTTGTTGGTTGGATTGGGGCCAGGCGGGACAGATCACCCTAGAGATGCGCTATTTACTGGTCGATCTGTTTGCCGCAATCACTGATCGCAACGCGGCGAAAGTGATTCGTGTGGCAGAACGGATGGCGGTGAATAATCGCCGGATCGACCGCCGCCGAGTGGAGAAAGAGGTGACGTTTTTGCTAAACAAGCATCGCGACTTTGGCCCGTCCGGCACCAAGATCGGCACGGTTGGGCTAGAGATGCTCTACATTTTCGGCAGCAACGGGATCGAAGTTTCGGCTGATTATGCGTTACTCTCGAAGGCGATTCTGAGTGTCGAAGAGGCGGCCCGTTCGCTGGACCCCAATTTCGATATTCTCAGTGTGGCCAAGCCGTTCTTAGTGAAACTAAATAAAGAACGTTGGAGTGTCGAAAGTGTCACCCAGCAGACGCTTTATCCGATGTTGGCGATGTTTCGCCGCATGCAGCAGATTCCTGAAAATATGCAGCGTATTTTGCAGCGTATCGAAGAGGAAGATCTACAAATCAATTTTCATCATACCGGCACGGAGAATCTTGAAGCGACCTTCAATGCATCCATGAATCGCCTGACGGTCGGCATCATTATCGGCTCTTTGTTGATCGGCTCGTCGCTGATCATCACCACGGGCATTGGACCACTGCTGTGGGGCTTCCCCGCGATCGGCATTGTCGGCTTCCTGGTCTCAGGCTTGCTCGGGATGTATATCGTGGTCTCGACCTTACGGAAGCATCGTTGAGCCAAGCCGCTTTGCGGCGTGCGAATACAGCGAAGCTGTGTAAGAAGGTGGGAATGTGCAAAGGTCGGAATGTGTGAGAATGGAGGGTAATGCTCCGTCATTGCCGCACGTTTTACTTGTTCCCTTGGGACTTTGGCTGAAACGACGGAGCGTTTCCCTCCAGCAACTAGCAACGTTCAACAAATAGCCCCAGGCTCGCCGCGTAGCCATGGAGCAGCGTGCGGTTTTGACTGGTCGCGAATTCACCGTTGCAAAACAATCCGATGATCGGGAGGTCGGGGTAGATCTCGTGGATCATGCTGACGTCGTGATCGGGCACGCCGTACAGCGAGGTGCCGCGGCCGATGCAGTCGCACAGGCAACTGCCGTAGATGGTGCGGTCGGCCAGTTCTGCTGCCTTGAGTTTAAGATGTAGCTCGAAATCGCTAGACGCGGTGCTGGCATCGCGAATTTGAAATTGTAGATTCTGGCCAATACGCAGCGGAGTGGCGATGGCGACGGCGCCGGTTTTTGGATCGATGGCGGCGAGGTTGCGTACCAAAAAGTCGCCGGCGCCGAAGCTGGCTTTATATTCATCGAGTACGAGGCCAATGAAGACATTGCCACTAGCTTTTTGTTGTTCTTGCTGCGACATGCCTTCGAGCGTGTCGCGTAGTACTTCAAGGATCGGGCGGTTGCCGATCTGATGTATGACGTTATCTTGGGCCTGCGTGATCTTCCACGGCGAGCCGACCGGGCGGCAACCTTGCGAGATCAGCGGCTCGATGGTCACGGCGCCCTCAAGTCCCAGAGCAACCGCGCCGTCGGTGTGCACTACGCCGTTTAAGTAGAGCTCGGATTCGTGTGCATCGTCGGTAGCGGCGCAGGCAAATCCACCAATCGTGGTGCGATGCTCGGTGGCGCGGTCCCAGTCCGGCAGCCATGCTTCATTACCAATACTTTCGGAGGAGGCAAATAGGGTCCAGGCATTGACGTGTTCAGGATGCGGGCCAATCGTGGCGCGAATTTTTGTGACTCGATCCGTGGGCTCAAAGGTATCCAGTGGCAGGTGGATCGCGCGCGCTTGTGTGCCCGGCAGGTGGTAGAGCGCGATGCAACAGCCCGCTTCATTCTCGATTTCTTGATGGCCAGCGATCAAGCCGCTGGCGGAGCAGCCGATCAAGGTGGGCACGTGTGCATAGATCTGCACGATTTCCATGATTTCTTTGCTGCGGTGACTGCACCCTGCGGTGGTGAACAGTTGGCCGAAGGTGACGGGGCCGGCGAGGGCTTCTCTTTGCGCCTTTGCCCAGTCTTCAATCTCCACCTCGTTAAACGGAAGAGAAAAGTATTTTACGACGCTGTGACCTGTAAGAACCGACATAAGAGGATGCGCACGGCATAAGCAGTGGTCTGTATTAATAGCGACAAGTGGCCTGCGTGACGATTAAAATTTTCTGCTCCGCGAGAGAGTGCTAATTCTAGCATAATAATGGAGACTGGCTGCTGAGAACGGTTGAGTGAATGTCTAGCCGGTACAGCAAACCGCGCACGATTAAACATGCTTATCTCGGGGGTGGATTTGGATTGGCTGAGGAATGTGTGAGTGGCACTTCCTAAGCGGCAAGGGCTTTCGATAAGAGATTGATTTGTCGGGCTGAATAGCACTTGATGGTATTTTATCTATGGCGAAGCAACCGAAAGAGCATTTTAAGATATTACTGTTCGAAGATAATTCAGCGGATGCGGATTTCGTCGGGGAGTGTTTGGAGCAGTCCAATCTAAGCTTCGAGATACTTGCAGTAAAGTGCCTTGCCGATGGGCGACAGGCCTTACAGGCGCAGACGTTCGATCTCATTCTGCTCGATCTGTCGTTACCAGATAGTGGTGGAATCGCGACTTTACAGGCAGTGGTTGGTTCTGCTCGGGATGAGGTTATCATCGTGCTGACTGGCGCGGATGATGAAGAGTTGTCACTCAAGGCCCTACAGGAAGGCGCGCAGGATTATTTGTGTAAGGATCGCTTGAGTGGTGAGGTGCTGCGCCGTTCGATTCGCGCTGCGATCGAACGAGCCAATCGGATGAAGCGAGTGACATCGCAGACTCGGGAGGTTCAGCACAATGCCGATCTGTTGCGGCGGATATTTGATGCGAATACGGATGCCATGTTGATTTTGACTCAGGAGCACGAGATTAAGTTCTTAAATCCTGCGGCGGCCCAGCTCTTGGAAGCGCAGCCGGAGTCGCTGGTTGGAGAAATATTTCCGTTTGAAGTGGAGCGAGAGAAGCGAATTGAGCTGGAGGTCCCAGGGCCTGAAGAGAGTACTCGCTTGGTTGAGCTCAATGCAGTGGATTTAGTCTGGGAGAGCGAGAGTGCGTTGTTGGTGATTTTGCGAGATGTGACCCTACACCGTAGTGCGGAGTTGGATTTACAACGAGAGAAGGAGCGCCTTGCGGTGACCTTGGATTCGATCGCAGACGCTGTGATTGCAGTTAATCCAAATGGTGAGGTCGAGCGCATGAATCAAGCAGCCGTGAAGATGATTGGCGTGACGCTGGCGAGTGCGTGCGGCCAGCGTTTGGGTGATGTGCTGAAGCTGCGACATCCGAAGACCGGTAAGTTGATCACAGATCCAGTCGGCGTGTTTCTTTCTCAGCAGATCGCGCCGGAGATGGGCGTTTCTTTAGCGGCAGGAGACGGCGCCGAAGTTTTGGTCACGGTGGAGATGCGTTGTATATTAGAGGGTGACCCGAGCCAGCATGGCTGCGTCGTTGTGCTGCGCGATGTGACGTCGCACAAGAAAGCAGAGGAAGAACTCTTTCAGACTGAGAAACTGCATTCGATTAGTTTATTGGCGGGAGGTATTGCGCATGACTTTAATAATATTCTGACTGCGGTGTTGGGTAATATTTCGATGGTGCGCATGGGGATGGATGAGGGGGATGTTGGTTCGAAGAAACTACTTTTAGCGGAGAAGGCGGCACTTCAGGCGACCTCTTTGACTCAGCAATTACTTAGCTTTTCAAAAGGCGGTACGCCGCTGCTGGAGACTACCACCATCGATCAATTGGTGGAGGATAGTGCGCAATTCATTCTGCGTGGTTCGAATGTAAAATGCGAAGTGCATAAGGATGATAATTTATGGTCGGTTGATGCGGATAAGGGCCAAATCAGCCAGGTCGTGAATAACCTGATCATCAATGCGGACCAAGCAATGCCCGAGGGTGGCATCATTCGGTTAGATTTAACTTGTGAGCATGTCAGCAGTGGAAACATCCCTGCGCTGCCGTCGGGCGATTACGTTTGCATCGCAGTGCAGGACCAAGGGGGAGGCATTACGCCGGATAATTTGAAGCGCATCTTCGACCCGTATTTCACCACTAAGAAGAATGGCAATGGCCTTGGCTTGGCGTCGTCCTATTCAATTATTAAGAGTCATCATGGGCTCATGACTGTTGACTCGGTCGTATCCGAGGGCTCCACATTTAAGGTCTATTTGCCGAAAGCGGCGAAAGTTGCAGCGCCGTCGCCAGCCGAGGCGCAGGAGGACAATACGATTCATCCCGGGCATGGGCGTATTTTGGTCATGGATGATATGGAGGCGATGATGATGGTGGCCGGCGAGATTTTGCAAGTACTAGGCTATGAGGTAGAGTTTTCGACCAATGGCGACGAAGCAATCGAAGCTTATAAAAAGGCCAAAGAAGCGGGTAAGCCATTTGATGCGGTCGTTTTTGATTTAACCGTGCCTGGTGGGATGGGCGGTGAAGAAGCGTGTCGGATCTTATCCGAGTATGATCCTGAGCTGATTGCAGTGGCATCGAGTGGCTACACTACTTCGAACGTGATGTCCGAGTACGAAGCAGCCGGATTTAAAGCGGTAGTGCCAAAGCCATATCGAATCAAGGATATGAGTGCTGCGTTGCATCGTATATTGAAATAACGCGACGCACTTTGGTTAGGTATTTTGGCCTTTATTGTGCCAGAATCCGTACTGATTCATTCTTGCAGGAGTAATCCGCCTATTCTTTAGTGAGTCATGCGAGGCTTGTTCGGATTCAAACTCGTTACTTCCTATCGATAGAAATGCCCCCCCAAAACCTAGATACGAGCACGCGGTTGGATTCCGAAATACGTCGATCCTTATTACGTGTTCTGTGGCGGAGTCGCTTAGGCGATTTGCGTGAGCAAAGCTTGATACGTCAGGGCAAGGGCTGGTTTCATATTTCTGGCATGGGCCATGAGGCACTCGCTGGCATCGCAATCCATCTCGACGCAGATGATTACGCGTTTCCATATTATCGCGATCGAGCTTTCTGCACTCAACGTGGTCTCAGCGATTTCGATCTAGCACTCGCGTTTTATGCGAAGCGCGATTCCTCCAGCGGTGGTCGGCAATTGACCGGACATTTCAGCGACCGCGCGCTTAATATTTGGAGCCATCCTTCGCCAGTGGGCGTGCATTTGTTGCCAGCCTGTGGCGCGGCTTGGGGCATGCAGCTGGATGGCAAGCCGAATGTCGTGTATGCCTCGCTGGGCGAGGCGTCGGCGCGGCAGGGGGATTTTTATGAGGCTGTCTGTTTTGCGAAAGAGCGGCAACTGCCGATGGTTTTTGTGGTGCAGGATAACCGTATCGCAATCAGCACATCAACCACACGCACGAATCCGATCGCACTCGGCGTATTGGATCGCAGTGAGTGGATACGAGTCGACGGCAGTGATGTCGAAGCAGTGGCGGCGGCGGGACGCATCGCCGTGGAACAAGCGCGTGCGGGGCAAGGACCTGCGTTTATTTGGTGCGATGTTGAGCGTTTCTCGAATCATTCCAGCGCGGATGATCAGCGGATGTATCGTACTGCGGATGAGCTGGAGGCCATGCAACAGCGTGACCCTATCAAACTATTTCAGGATCAACTCATCGCGGATGGGCTCTTCACCGAAGCTGAGGCGACTGCGCAGCAAGAGGAGCTACGCGCAGAGATCCGTGCTGCCTATCGTCAGGCGAGTACTCAAGCAGATCCATTAGGCGAAGAGTGCGGGCTGCATTTGACCGGAGCGGTGACTCCTGCGCCGCCAGCGAAGATCAAACTCGAGAAGTCCTGCCGAATGCTCGATGCGGTGAATCGCACCTTCCACGCGGCGCTCGATCAATTGCCAGATGTGGTGTTCTTTGGTCAAGACATCGCCGATCCGAAAGGCGGCGTATTTAACCTAACCAAAGGCCTCTCAAGCAAAGATCCTCAGCGTGCAGTCAACTCGCCATTGGCAGAGTCCACGATTATGGGGGTCTCCGTCGGCTTGGCGTCTTACGGGAAGCGGCCGTGTTTCGAGATTCAATTCGTTGATTTCATTTATCCCGGCTGGAATCAGCTGGTATCCAATATGGCAACGCTGCGCTGGCGTAGTTTCGGTCAATGGCAATGCCCGCTAGTAATCTATGCGCCTTGTGGTGGCTATTTGCCGGGTGGTGCCTTGTGGCATAGTCAAGCAGGGGAGGCGTCCTTCGCGCGTGTTCCCGGCATTCGGGTGGTCGTACCATCCACCCCTGGCGATGCGGCTGGCTTATTCTGGACTGCGCTGCACGGCGCAGACCCCACCATTATTCTCCTGCCCAAGCATCTCATGTGGGCTGAATTGCCTGCGCCGACTGCGGTCGCGGCGATTCCGCTCGGCCAGGCGCGGTTGGTACGATCCGGTAGCCTGCTGACATTAGTGACTTGGGGGAATTGCGTTGAGCTCGTCGAACAGACCCTGGAGTCGATGGACTCGAATCTGGATGTCGAACTCATTGATCTACGCTCGATTGCACCTTGGGATAAAGCAGCGGTGGCGACATCGCTCCGTAAGACTGGCCGACTGTTGATCGTACAGGAAGACAACATCAGCGCCAGTGTCGGCCAAATGATCGTCGCAGAGATGTGCAGTCATCATGCAATCTTGCAGGGCTTAAAAACGCCTCCGGTCATCGTCTCCAAAGACGACGTGCATGTCGGCTTTAACCCAATTTATGAGTACGCGGCACTGCCAGACCAAGCGCGCATCGCTGCAGCCCTAGAACGGTTGCTCTCAACGACGCTCGAAGCCTCGCTGCAACTCGACGTGGTGCCACCAGCCATCGACGTGTCATCGGCACCAACCCCTATTGAAGACTCTATGATTGCTGATTCGAACCATCCTCTGAGCGCGACTAAAATGATCACCGTCCCGATCCTCGGTGAAGGCATACGAGTCGCACGTGTCGTATCGATATTGAAGCATGCGGGGGATGAGGTAAAGGCCGATGACCCGCTTTGCGAGGTGGAAACCGATAAGGCGTTCTTCCCGATTGAGTGCGATGAGGATGGCGTTCTTGGCGAGTGGCAAATCGCCGAAGAAGATCAAGTGGCAGTGGGTCAGGAGCTAGTCGCACTTACTCTGTCGGGCGCAGTCGCGGAGGCTGCAGCCACGAAACGAGCACCAGCCGGATTTGAGTCTGTGGCCTATGATGCGCTAAAGAAAACTGCAGGTCTTTCGCTCGAAGCGATTCAGTCTTTGCAGAGTATCATCCCTGCGACGATTGAGATGAATTGTCGCTGGGAGAAGGTTCGCGATGCACGGTTGCGTAGCAAAGAAACCAGCGGAGGTACTCTTTCGACGGCGACGATGGCGGCATGGGCAGTCGTCGAGGCAATGCGTAAGCATGAACGCTTCGCGTCAGTCATCCGTGGTGAAGAACTGGTCTATGATCCAGATCGTTTTGACCTAGGCATGGCAGTGGCACTTCCTGGAGATGTTTTGGAGACTGCAGTCGTCAAGCAAGTCAACGCAATGGATTGGGCGGATTTCTCAGATGTATTCACTGATTCAATACGTCGTACGCGTCATGGTGAGGTCGATTCGAAGAATCGCGTGTCCCTCTCGATTTCAAGCATGGGCACTTACAATGTTCGTTCGGCGATCCCGATTGTAGTGCCACCCTCAGTTGCGACAATTTTTATCGGTGCGCCTTATGCGTTGCCCGATCCGCAGTCAAAAGATGGGGCTACAATCGAGGTTGCCTCTCTAGTGCTGACTTTTGACCATCGTTGGATCAACGGCGTCGGCGCAGCGGCATTCTTATCCGATGTGCGCAAGGGCATCGAGCGTTTCGATCTAGTCTAGAGTAGCTTGGCAGTAAGTATGTCACATCTTTGATGATTAATTATGATTGAGGGAATTACAGCCGGACTCATTCTATCACTCGCCTTATTCCCGGGGACGGTTTGGTTGGCCAAGGTCGGTGTGGTCGGCACGAAGCGGCAGGTGTTCGCCGTGGGACTGGCGTTTGCCTTGTCGCAGATGGTGTGGCTGTCTGTTGCGATTCCAGGCTTAATGATGATGTCGAAGCACCTCTCCTTTGTGCGCTTCGGGATGCATTTGTTTGCCGTATTTGTATTAGGTTACATGGCGATTAAGTTTTTTCGCACGCGTCGCGTCGCGGTGTTAGATGATGCGGGGGAATTGCCGAGCGCGGTGGTGTTGTTTCGTACTGCATTTAATCGGTCCTTGGCGATGCCGATGCGCCTGCCGATGGCGATGGCGGTGCTGCTGGCCACGGGGGTGTATGTGAACCATCCGCCGAGTTGGCAGGTTGTGCCGGCGGTTATGCTTGGTGCGCTGCTCGGTGTTGGTTGGTGGTGGGGGCAGTTTACTTTTTTATCTGCATTTTTTGCGAAACGAGTGCCTGTGCGTATTACCATAAAGTCGCTCAATAAAATTCGGCCCTTCTGCGCAGTTCTTTTTTGCCTTCTGAGCCTGATGGCAATTTTGTTTGCGGCGTGAGCCGACGTTCTCGTCTTGAGGAGGCTTAATTTTATACAATGCGCCTACATAACTTATTTTTATCACTTTGTCTGTGCGCTTTGGTGGCGACGCTTTCGGCGCAGTCGAGTCGGCCAGGTGCATGGCGGGTCGATTATTTGCCTGGATCGAGTCGCTTGGCGTTGAAGTCGCTGCGCATACTGGTCGTGCCTGCTGAAGCTGGAGTTGGGTTGTCGGCCGCAGTCGAAGACTTTCGTCATGTATTTGAGCGGCGCACGGGAGTGGCACTGGAGGTTCAGACGGCAGGTCCGAATCGTCCGAAGTATGCGATTTATCTGGGTGATTCTGGCGGGATCCGCAGCCAGTTGCAGAATGATGCATTTATGATTCACCGCCAAGGCACTCGGGTGTTTGTCGCCGGTGATGGTGAGGCAGGGGTGATGAATGGGGTGTATGCGCTGTGCCAAGAGCTGCTTGGCGCCCGCTGGTATTGGGCTGGGGATTTGGGGCTGGAGTTGATCGGCTCGCCGCCTGATAAGTTCCCCGAAGGTCGCTGGCGCGAGGAGCCTGCGTATGTGATGCGCTCCTTCTATCCGATGAATGGTGATTTTGGCCGCCGCAATCGGCTCGTGCAGCATTTTCAGTTTAATCATGCGTTGGCGCAGGTGTTTACCCCGGCGCTTTATGAGGCTGAGCCGGAGGTTTTTTCCGAGGTGTATGGCCGTCGACGGACACCGAAGGGAAGCGCCGGCTACGATCCGCAGCCTGACTTTACCGAGCCGCGCGCGGTTGAGGTCGCCGCTAAAGCGGCACTGGCAGCATTTGCGAAGAATCCCGAGGCGCGGAGTTTTTCACTGTCGATCAATGATAATACATTGTTTGACGACTCTGAGGCGACGCGCCAGGTGATTGAGCCTGTGGAGTATTTTCGCGGGCGTCCGAATTACACGGATTTGGTGTTTGGTTTTATGAATCAAGTCGCGGAGCAGGTATTTGAACAGGGCGGGGCATGGACCACACCTGCGGGGGAGCCGCGTTACTTGACGGCCTTGGCTTATTACTGGACGGAGCAGTCGCCGTCGTTCCCGCTTCATCCGAGAGTAATGCCGGTGCTGACCTCGGATCGAGCGCAGTGGCATGACCCAGCTTATCGAGCGCAGGATAAGGCCTTAATTAAGCGTTGGGCAGATTCGGGTGCGGAACGGCTTGCGACTTGGGATTATTACTTCGGCGCACCGTATGTGTATCCTCGTCAATTCAATCAGTGGATCACAGAGAGCCTAAAATATATGAGCGCTAACAGGGTCTCCGTCTTTTTCTCGCAATTGCCTTCGTCGTGGGGTTTGGATGGGTGTAAGGCGTGGTTGGCGGCGGAATTACTGTGGAATCCCGATCAAGATGCCGCCGCGCTACTAGATGAATATTATACGCATTTTTTCGGTGCGGCTGCGGTGCCAGTGCGAGCGTTTTACGAGCAAGCCGAGGCGCATCGTAATGCGAATGAGGGCAAAGCGGAATGGATCAAATTTTACGAAGACGAATTCGGTATCGAGCTATTTGATGCGGCGCGTCTCAGAGAGCTGCGCGAATTGATCGAGGCGGGCAAGGCGTTGCTCGTCGACGATCCGCGTCGCTTGGCACGTATCGAAGTGGTGTCAGAGGCGTTTCGCTTGACCGAGTTATTTGCGCAGTATCATGCGACCCGCGTTCGTCTGGTTGCGAATGGCTTGGATGTGTTGTCGGAGCGGAATGAGGGACTTCCGAATGCGTTACCGAAGCAACTGAGCGATTTTATTGCTGCGCGCGCGGCTTTTGATACATTCAGCCAGCAGCTACTGGAAGATCCAATTCATGCTCGACTGAAGTCATTTACGAAATCTTTAAAGCTAGATCCAGTTGGCTTTGCTTTGGCTGCGATGGCCCATGCTGGGGTTGAGATCTCGGCAGACGAGCATCTGGAGTATGCGGTTGTCGCTGAGGTTGCGCAGCAATGGGGGGCGGATGTCGGAGCGTATATCTCTAAGCTATCGAATGTCGATTTGCAGCACATGGCGACCACACCAAAGGCGCGGAACTTCCTCGGCCCTGATTTACCAAAAGTGCCTAAGTGGAACCTTGATTTCCGTCCTGCCCAGCATTTAGCGGTCGGGCCTGTCAGTGCGAATCAGGGAATTCGCGTTACGGGTGCGGATGTGTTCTCGATCTTTCGAGATATTCCCGTGGTCCCGGGGCGGCGCTACCTGTTGGATGCCAGCATAGCCTATCAAATTAGTCCGGACAATCGTACGCAAGTGAAGCTGTCATGGAAGGACCAGAATGGAGATGTTCTACAGCGAGAGAAACTGTTCCGCTGTCCGACGGGAAGTTCGGATGGGGTGCGGCGTGTCGTGTTGCCAATCTACGCGCCAGAGCAGGCGTCTACCATGCGGCTGCGTTTTTCCATTTCGCGGCAATACAAGGGAGACTTTTTAGATCTTCACAGTGCGGACGTCGGTTTAATCGCGAAGTAGTCGAATCGGGCGGTTAAATCTTGCGCGCAACCCAGAGGATCGGTGGCACGCGGTTGCCGGTGACGATGGGCTCGTGGCTTTCCACTGTCCAACCCCGCTCTTGCACTGCCTGCATCCAGTTCGCGACTTGATTAGCTTCAGCCTGGCCGCCGTCGTGGCCTCGATAAGCGGTGACGAGTAGCAGTCCATTTGATTTGAGTAGTTCGCTGGCCGCGCGCAATGCGGCGAGAGTGGATTCGGGATCGGTCTGGATGCTTTTGTCGCTGCCCGGAAGGTAGCCGAGGTTGAAGGTGGCCGCACTCATTGTTTGCGCGTAGTTCGTGCACAGCGAGCAAAGCGCTTGCGCATGGTCGGCAACAAGCAGCTCGGTTTGAGCGACGCAGCCGGCCGCTTCAAGCCGTGCGCGCGTGGCATCGATCGCAGAGGCCTGAATGTCGATGGCGATGACATGGCCTTCGGTACCGACTAGTGTGGCCATCACGGCGCTGTCGTAGCCGTTGCCAGCAGTGGCATCGAGCGCGTGGTCGCCTGGCTTGAGGTGTGCGCTCAAGTAATCGTGGACAATGTCAGTGAGTTGCATCGGTCTGGGGCGGATTAGTGACTGTTTCGACAAAGCGTGCAATGTCGATTTCGGGATCGAGTGGTTGGCCGCCAAGCAGGTGTGCTAAGAATTGGCGGATCAATTCGGGGGCGAGTGAGGCGCCCTTGGAGCCTAGCCCGTTGAAGATGTGCAGTCCGGCTTCGGTGGGATGGTCGCCGATGAAGGGGCGGATGTCTTTGGTGGAGGGGCGCAGCCCGGCGTAATGCTGTTTAACCGTGAGCGCGTGTTGTGGAGCGATGAAGGAGCGCGCGGCATCGAGCAGTGCGCGCGCACCGGCTGTGGTTGGCTCGGAGGTGGCGTCGTTGCTGTCAAAGGTCGCGCCGAGACGAAAGGTATGATCACCATAGGGCAGTAGCCACTTGCGATGGTGGTAGATCGCACGCGGCAGATCGAGTGTCGGGCACTCGAGTATCAGGGTTTCGCCTTTAGCGGGGGTGAGCGGTAGCCAGTTGAACCATGGATTGGCCTGCATGCCGACTCCTTCGCTAAAGATAATATGATCCGCTTCGAGGTCGTGATAGCTCCATTGCAAGTCCTGTCGGGTTAAGTCGGCGTGGCTGAAGGTCTCGTCGCGGAAGATGCCTGCTTGGGTAAAATGCTCACGCAAGGTTTGCAGCAGCAGCGGCAACTGAACGTAGGCGGCTTGTTTGATCTGAAAGCTGCCGTGTGTGTCTTCGAATGAATCCGGTCCGTCGCCCTTATCGATGGAGTCGCCAAGTACATTGGCATAGCGTGGGTTGCGCATGCGCCGGCCCACTCGCTTGACGTCGATACTATTTTGGCAATAGCGGACGAGGGGAATGGGGTGGTATAGTTCGACCTCGAACTGTTGCTCCAGTTCGCGGTAAGTGGCAGCAGCATGTGAAATCAGCATATCGAAGCCCCAACTCTTGGTCATCCAGCGACCGGTGACGGGATTGATGATGCCGCCCGCGACTTGCGAGGCGTTGGGCATTGTGGTGCTGCCGATGAGTGTCACGTCTTGCCCCGCTTGCTCCAATCGCCATGCGAGCAGGCAACCCGCCAGGCCCGCGCCGACCACAATATGTTTTTGAATGCTCATGACTGTGCTCTTACAAAGCGTATATACTGAAAATCTTGAAAGCTAAAAAGCAGCACAGTGCTATTTCTGTCTGATTTCTTGCTAACCCTGCTCAATTCGCTAATAGTTTGCGGGTGAATATTTTTCATCGTATCCGTGCGTGTCGTTGGGGCATTCGGGAGCGTCGTTTGCCTAATGAGAGCACGCGGGCGCAACGGGGCACTTTTGGCGAAGACCTCGCCGCAGATCATTGTCGACGTGTGCTTGGTTATCGCGAAATCGTCCGCAACTGGCGCTATAAGCGAGATGAAATCGACCTCATCAGTCAGGATGGCGAGGTTTTAGTCTTTATTGAAGTGCGCGCGCGCTCGGAAACGGCCTTAGTTTCGGGTTTTTATTCGGTGGACCGTCATAAAAAAGAAGTTTTGCGACGTGGTTGTGGCAACTATTTGAAGCAGTTGAAAAACCCGCCAAAGCACTTCCGCTTTGACATTATAGACGTCTCAATTTGCAAAGGAGGGCGTGGAATGTTGCGTCATTACCCAAATGTGCCTCTTTTTCATAAACATTTTTCAGTCCAACGCCAATAGCCATGACGAACGAAACAGACGAATCCAGACATCCTTTTCTAAAAGGCTTGAGCAAGCATCGAGGCGCACCGCCGACGGTGGTGGTTATTTTTGGTGCCTCCGGCGACTTGACTGCGCGGAAGCTAGTACCTGCTATTTTCAATCTCGGGGTGGATAATTTGCTACCTGGGGATTTTCACCTGATTGGTTTTGGACGTAAGCCGATCGAGGATGATCAGTTTCGTGAGATTATGGATGAGGCGATCGATGAGCATTCACGCCGTCCTCTTAACAAAGAAATATGGGAACGTGTACGCCAGAATATGACGTATCATGCGGGTGGATACGATGAGGGAGAAGCCTTTGCTTCGCTTGCGAAAAAGATCGATAAGATCGAGGCTGAGCTTGGCCGTGATGTGCAGCGACTGTTCTATATTTCGACGCCACCGAGCGTGTTTCAACCGATTGTAGAAAACCTCGGCAGTAGTGGTATGGCGCAGGCGCATGTCGGTACGAAGTTGGCCTCCAAGGTGATCATTGAGAAACCGTTCGGCCGAGATCTCGCTTCGGCACGGGCGTTAAATGCCACGCTCAATAGTGTATTTGAGGAGCCGCAGATCTATCGAATTGACCACTATCTTGGCAAAGAGACGGTGCAGGATCTTTTAGTGCAGCGTTTTGCGAATTCGATTTTTGAACCGATGTGGAATCGTGGGCATGTTGATTGCGTGCAGATTACAGTCGCAGAGAGTCTTGGTGTTGGCACGCGTGGCGGCTATTACGATACCAGTGGTGCGCTGCGCGATATGATACAGAACCATACGATGCAACTCGTCGCTCTGACGGCGATGGAGCCACCAGTCTCGCTCGACCCAGAGTCGATTCGTGATGAGAAGGTTAAAGTGTTGAAGGCGATTCAACCGCTGGAGCTGAAGGAAGATGGCGGTGATGTCGTTCGCGGGCGCTATACTGAAGGTTTGGTCAATGGTGAGCCGGTCGACAGCTACACGGATGCACCAGGCATTCCAGCAGATTCTTCGACAGAGACTTACGCGGCATTGCGCTTGTCGATCAACAATTGGCGCTGGCAGGGTGTACCGTTCTATATTCGTTCGGGTAAGCGCATGGCGCGGCGTGCGAGCGAGATTGCGATTCAGTTCAAGCGTCCTCCGGGCATTCTTTTTTCGGAGGGTAAAAAGTTCGACGTGGCGCAGAACACAATGGTGATTCGTATCCAACCAGACGAAGGAGTGACTTTGATCATGAATTCGAAGGTCCCGGGGCTAGAAACGCGCACGCAGCCAGTGAAGATGCACTTCCGCTATGCCACGACTTTTGGCTCGAATACACCTGAAGCGTATGAACGTTTGATTCTCGATGCAATGATCGGCGATAGCACGCTCTTCATTCGTGGCGATGAGACGGAGGCTTCTTGGAAGTTAGTGACGCCTATTTTAGAGCACTGGGAAAAGTGCGGCCAAAGTGGGCTCGCCGAGTATGCGTCTGGGTCATGGGGCCCCGCTGAGAGCGAACGCTTGCTTCAAGAAAAAGGCCATCAGTGGCGCCGCTCTGGGTCGTAGACATCAAAGTAAGAACTGACTTTCAGTGTTTAAAACATTTTATTATGGCCGAATTAATTAATGCCCTGCCAGGGGTGGAACTCCCTGTCCGCGAGGTGACCAGTCGGCTCGCCTCGATGTGGGATTCCGAGCCCTCGACTGCGCATCTGGAGTCGCGCGCATCGCAGATGAATGTGGTGCTGCACTTCGGCCTAGAAGTAACGGCAGAAGAGGCGCGTGAGCGCTTTGATGCGCTGATTCGTTTCGCGCAGCGCTACCCGAGCCGAATTATTGTGCTGTGCCCGACACGTGCGGATCTAGAGGGTGGGATGGAGAGTAAGCTGTTTAGCCAATGCTATATTGGTGATTCGCACCGCGAGATGTGCTGCTGTGAAGCCTTGATGCTGCGCTATAAGTCGGAAGATTTCGGATATTTGGCCAACCAAGTGTCGATTTGGTTGGAGGGCGATTTGCCGACGTATCACTGGTTCAGCGGGGTCCCAGCGCAGCGGATTGAGACTTATTTTGATAACTTGCTGTTGGGCGTGCGTCGTTGTGTTTACGATAGCTCGGTCGAATTGGAGGATTTATCGAAACTGAATTGGCCAGACCCGAGCCGTGCGGTCGATTTGGCCAAGGCGCGGCTACTGCCAGCTCGGCAGGCGATCGGCCAGTTTATGAGTGGCTATTCAATCGAGAGCCTGTGCAATGGCTTGCAGGCGGTTCGCGTACGCCACTGCGCATCGATGCCCGGCGAAGGGCGCGGCCTGTTGGAATGGGTGCAGTCATGTTTCACTGACTGCGATGGCAGCAAGTCGGGCTTAACGCCCGTCACGGAATTCTCACTGATCGAATCAGAGTCGTCCGACGTGTGTGCGTTAGAACTAGAATTTGTTTACAGCGACGAGCGTTACTTGAAATGTCGTAAGTTCAAGGATGGCTCGCGTGGTGAAATCCACGCATCGCTGGGGAAAGGCGAAACGGATGTATTCACACGAGTGAAGCCAATGGCGACTGAGCAAGCACTGGCCGAAGCGTTCTTCTTTTAAGACGCCGACGAGCAGCGCAACTCAGCGCGACTTATTTTTCCAACTGGTCGAGGGCTGCGAGCACATCGTCAGCCTGATTTGCGGTGGAAGCTTTCAAGTCGAGCCATACTAGTTTCCCGTCTTTGAAGATGTAGGCTTGGCGACTCCAACGGCTTTTATCAAATGCGGTACTCACCACCTTGTCGGTATCGGCAATCAGCGTGAAGGGAAGCTGATGTTTGTTGCGAAACGCCGCTTGAGTTTTGGCAGTATCTGCGGAGATGCCGAATATGGTAACGCCTCGTTGCTGGAGCACTTCCCAAGAATCGCGGAGACTGCAGGCTTGCTTGGTGCACCCAGGGGTCATCGCCTTGGGGTAGAAAAAAACGACAGTGGTACCAGAGTTGAATGCGGCTCCGAGATCGATCGTGTTGCCAGTATGATCGATGGCAGAAATTTGTGGTGCATCACTGCCGACTTCAAGTCCAGCGGAGAGCATGTTGGCGAATAGAGAAAAAATCATGAGTGGAATAAGGAAAAGTTTCATACAAGAGTAATCGGATCGCAGCCTGTCGCCTTACAGCCGAATGACTAAAACCCTCGATTAAGACTTTTTATGCTTTACCGACCACACGGTGGAGACGCGTGTCACGTCGGCCAACTTTTGAGTGGTGCGCTCCAAGCGACTGGCGAGTGTCTTAAAGATTTTGATGGCGATTTCAGGGTGTTCTCGGATCACGTTTTCCATGTCGCCAACATCATATTTTATGACGGTGGTCGGAGTGCGTGCTTTGACGGTGCAAGTTCGGGGCTTACCGAGAATGTCGCCCATCTCGCCAAAAATCGTGCCAGGATACATTAGAACGTTGAGCATAATATCGTCTTTGTAGACTTCGACCGCACCTTTTTCTAAAACATAAAAGCCCGTGCTCTCAGCGCCTTGTTTGATGATGCTTGCACCTGGGCGATATTCTTCAGTTTTTTGCACGTGTTTAATCAAATCAGATACGACTCGTTAAGCAAGCTCTTGATTGACATAAGCGCAGTAGCAATGCGGAGCTATGGCGCGTTCGTCCCTGCCTAATGATTCGTCTGGATCAGAATTTATTCGGTGTCTTTGACCTGGTCGAGCGCGGCTTCTTTAGGGGCATTGTCGATCAGTTCGACTTTCGCGCTGTTGATTGCGCGTTGAATTTCATTGAGCTTCATGTCGCTTAGTCCGCTTGGCTTCTCCTCGCTGTTTGCGATCAACTCATAGCGTTTGCCAGTACCATCGCCACGCACGGAAAGCGCAACCGTCAGCACTTTGTCGAGTTGAGCTTTGGCATCTGCGTTGAGATACCAGAGCTGGCGGTGAATCGCGCCAGCGGCGATCCCGTGATCGATGATTGCCGTCCATTGGGCTTTCGTCTGCGCATCCATGCTGGAATTGCCGGAAATGTAGATGCCCAGCGGAAGCTGTAGCTCGCTGGCAATCGCATGGGCACGCATGTTGCTTGCGCCGTAGCGAACGCCAGATTCGAAGATCGCAAGCGCACCGAAGACCAGGGCCAGTAGCAGTAGCAGATTTTTTAATTTATTCATTAAAAGGGCGGGGATGGTTACCTTTTCATTCAACCTCACGCAGCTGAATGGTGTCGATTATCTTTTCGCCCGCGATCACATTGGTAATAACGACCATCGACGCGCCCTTTTTTACCCAATTGCGGGCCTCTAGGGCTTTAAAGGCATTTTGAATGGTGCGCTCTGGATTGGTACTGTCGAATTGCATGAAAAATGGCTCAATGCCGCGCATGATCAACAGTTGGCTGAAAACATCGTTGTTATCGGTAAATGCGTAAACGGGCACGTTCGGTCGAAGTGAGGAGAGCTTTTGCGCAAGCAAGCCGCGGCGCGTAAACACCACCACGCCGGCGTCCTCGAGCTCGGAGGCGAGAGATACCGCGGAGCGCAGCATTTTCGACTTCGGCAATTTGAGTACTAGGTCTTCGCGTAGTACGGGGCCGTCTTCACTTTCCATGCGCTTGGCGATACGATTGATCGTCTCAACGCACTCCACTGGATATTTGCCGATCGTGGTCTCGCCCGAAAGCATGACACAATCTGCTTCTTCGCGAATCGCATTGGCAATGTCAGTGACCTCAGCACGCGTCGGGATCGGTGAATCGATCATCGATTCGAGCATGTGCGTCGCGACAATCACCGGTGTTGTATTTTGAATACAAGCGCTGATTGCGCGTGACTGAATGATGGGCAGGTCTTCAAAGGGGCACTCGACGCCAAGATCGCCGCGGGCGATCATTAAGCCGTCGGAGGCTTTGATGATGTCTTCTAGGTTTCGAATTGCCTGTTGGTCTTCGATTTTCGCAATGACTTTGGCCGGCGAGCCCTGGTCGGACAGGTAGCGGTGGAAGATGTCAAGATCGTCTGGTTCGCGCACGAATGACAGCGCGAAGAATTCGACGCCTTCTTCGACGCCAACATCGACATCGCCTTCGTCTTTTTTGGTTAAGGCGGGTAGGTTGACGCGCACGCCGGGCAAATTGATGTGGCGACGATTGCCAAGCGGACCAGGGATGATGACCTCGCAGCGGACGTATTGATCTTCTTTTATCTCAAGCACGAGCAGGCGAATGAGGCCACTGTCGACTAGCACGGTGTCGCTAACCTTGATGTCTTTCGAGAAACCTGGATAGTTGAGGTCGACTCGACGCACACCGTCTTCGCCGAGGCTGCCAATGCCTTGCCCGAATGTGAAGTCGATGATTTCGCCTTTTTCCAGTTCAAAAGTCTCAGGCACATCGCCAGTGCGGATCTCTGGACCTTTGACGTCCATCATGATCGCGATGTGGCGACCAACGCGCTTACACACCGTGCGGACTCGACGGATGATTTCGCGGGTCCATGCATGGTCCGCATGCGCCATATTGATGCGGCAGATGTCAACACCTGCGTGGATGAGCCGTTCTAGGGTCGCCTCGTCTTGCGTGGCTGGCCCGACAGTGAAAATGATTTTTGTTTTACGATAGGGATTTTTCATGTGATTAGGGAATCAATTAAAAGTCTTTAGGATTTCGCAGCGGGGGCAGCGTCGATTTTAGGGTCGACCACTTTGATGGTGAAGGAGCTAGTGCCGCCAGTGAGGGGTGCAAACTTATTCTGTACCAGTTCCAGAGTATTGCAGTCCTTGCTGAGGTGGGCGAGGTAGACTTCGCGGACCGTTGAACTGCCGTTTAAGGCGCTTAAAGCCTCGAAGCAGGCGTCGTTGGAGAGATGGCCATGGCGACCTCTAATGCGTTGCTTGAGTGACCAGGGCCGCCTTTCATCACTTTCTAGTAACATTTCATCGTAATTAGCCTCTAGGACTAGGATTTGCACGGATTTAATGTGTTGTTTAATATGCTCGGGCATATGTCCCAGGTCGGTGACCCATGCGAGGCTTTGCGGTGGCGAGATTAGGTCATCCAGTTCGCCCCAGTGGAACGTGAAGCCAACTGGATCGTAGGCATCATGCGGCACTGAGAAGGAGCGCACCTCAATGTCGCGAAATTGAAAGCCAGTACCGGTCTGAAAGACCTGCCAGTTGACTTTTTTGACGAGTTTGCCCTGCACCGCGTCGGCGGTATCGCGATTGGCAAAGACTGGCAGGTCGGAGCGTTTGGCGAGGCCGCGGATCCCTTGCGCGTGGTCGCTGTGCTCGTGAGTCAGGAAAACCGCATCGATGGTATCGATCGATTCACCGACTGTTTCGAGCATGAGTCCGATACGCTTGCCGGAAAAGCCGGCATCAATCAGGATTTTGCTGTTGCCGGTGCGGAGCAGAGCACAATTACCGCTACTGCTGGAACCTAAGATCTTAAAATCGGACGACATGTACGCAGAGACTTAGCATGCTTGGCAAGTTCGGCAACGCCTTTTTCCGAACTTGCCAAGTCGGCCAATACTGCTTTACCTCCTCCGCTCCTACAAAGACTGACGCGGGCTTGCGGCTCTAGTCATTCTTGGGCAGCTTGTTATGAGAATATCGGTGGCAAGCCTGCCAACGAGCCATCAAAGCATGAAAAATAAAAAAAGCATTCCAGCACAGGACCAACTGACCGCCGCCGCGAAGCCAGTGAAATCCTATGACCAGAATTTCGTCCTTACCGATGAATATCGCTCCGGCCTGCCTGATATGCAGAACGCGGACGCGCAGCAGATATTCGGAGCAAATGTGCCCATCCTTAAGGTCGGCATTTCAAACTTCAGGCTCCCGCTGCGTTATATTACGCCGACTTCTGATACCCAGACACTCGAAACCTCGATCACTGGCACAGTTTCTTTGGAGGCAAACCAGAAGGGCATCAACATGTCGCGGATCATGCGTGTGTTCTACACTTTTCAGGACCGTATTTTTACGCCCGACCTCCTGCATGAGATTTTGCTTGAGTATAAGACTGAGGTCATCGCGCATCGCGCGCAACTGAAGCTCGATTTCGAATACCCAATCCTCAAGCCTAGCCTGCGTAGTGGACTTGAAGGCTGGCAGTATTACACATGCGCATTCGAAGGTAAAATCGACGAGCTCAACCGTTTCCGTAAGTACATTCACTTTGACTTTATTTATTCATCTGCGTGCCCGTGCTCATCTGAGCTTTCGGAGCATGCGCGTGAGAGTCGTAATGTATATGGCATCCCGCACTCGCAGCGTAGCACTGCGCGCGTGAGCGTCGAGGTGGCCGAGGAGGCGCATGTCACGATCGAAGAGATTCAGCAGATTTGCCTCCAAGCACTCAAGACCGAGACCCAAGTGATGGTCAAGCGCGAGGACGAACAAGCATTTGCCGAGATGAATGGGGCCTTTACCAAATTTGTCGAAGATGCCGCGCGTCTGCTCTACGAGCAACTCGACGAAGAGCCGCGTATTGTTGATTTTCAAGTCGCCTGTGCGCATCTCGAATCGCTGCATTCGCATGATGCGGTTGCTGTGATCAACAAAGGTGTCCCTGGTGGCTTTACTGGTCACTTTGAAGACTTCAAGGGCTTGATTCGCTAGGCGCTAGCGTGGAATGACGCGATCAGGCAGAGCAGTCGGACCTCAGCTGCTTTTTTATACTTCACCGGTGGAACTTTAGTCGCAATTTGGGTTCATCATGGTTCATAATTATATGACCACCTCCGTTACAGAACTAGCCGTGCAGAAATCCGAATTATTTGATGTCGTTGATGCCGAGGACACTGTCCTTCGCACAGCGGAGCGTGCCGTTGTTCATCGCGAACAACTAATGCACCGTGCAGTGCATGTTTTCGTCTTTAATACTGCGGGGCAATTGTATCTACAGCGCCGCTCGTTGAACAAAGATTCGGCGCCTGGTAAATGGGTCAGTTCTTGTTCTGGTCACGTTGATAGTGGCGAGGATTACGATGCCGCCGCGCCGCGCGAACTGGCCGAAGAGATCGGCTTGACCAAACCCAACGGGCTAGAGCGTATTTTTAAGGTGTCCCCTTGTAAGCAAACTGGGCAGGAGTTCGTTTGGGTCTATCGTTGCAGTGCGGAAGGCCCGTTTATCCTCGATCCCGAAGAGGTGAGCGATGGTAAATGGATCGACCTCGATGAGTTGAATGCATGGATCGAAGAACGCCCTCGCGATTTCGCCTGGTCGTTCACCTATCTGTGGGAGAAATACGCTGCGTTATAGTTGGTGAGTTGACTCATTAATCTGGTTTGGCGATTCCAGTAATAGATGCCCGCCGATGCGTATTGAGCCTGCTCGAGTCGGAGGTGTTAGGATTAGTAGGCTGCGACTGCCAGAAGTGATCCGGATGTTGTTCTTGTAGAGTAGATAGTAGCGGTTGTGGTCTTTTGCAGCGATGGAAATGCCGAGCGGCGCCCGGCTTCCCTGATTGTATGCTTGGCTAATGCCGCCGTGCTCTAAGGCAATCTGTGCTGTGCCGATCTTTCCATATACATCAATCCCTGCGATATTGACTACGCGAATACTACCTTGGGGGAAGTTGTGTTGTGAATCGTCGATCGCGTAGGCGTGGATCCTGTCATTTGTGCGATCGCCATCAGGTGTGAGGAGCAACAGTAGCGGAACGTTAGTTGGTTCGATTCGTATTCGTCCGACTAATATTGGCGGCGTTTTTTTGGCTGATGCAGGGTCTCTGCGGTAAATTCGGAGTGTTCTGTCCTCACTTTGAATTGTAGCTTGGTAATGGTCTGATCGGCTTTTTTTTCTGAACTCAAGTTTAATTAAGCTCTCGGGGGCATCTGCGAAATAGAGGTTAGCAGTATCCTGCGCTCGCAGCGCATAAGTCGAAAAAGTAACCGAGTACGACGCTGGTTCCACTGCTGATGCTGTAACCACTGCAACTAAGGCCATCCAAATGTAAGTGTTGAATTTCATTACTGGCGGACTGGTGGCGACTCATTGATTGGAGCAATCCATTGGATGTTGAGGATTTTAAATGATCGCCCGAACAGGCGATTGCTTTGCTCGTCTGGTAAACGCTGTACCACTGCTTCGAGGTAAGCTTCGGATTGAGGCACGCCATCACTTTCGTTCAGTGCAGCGCCGTAGGCGCGAATGCGGAATGTGTCTGAGCGAACAAAGGAAAAAGGGCCTAAGGCATTCAGTAGGGTGGCTTGTGATATGTGTGCGGGTGTGTGCGCAGGAATTAAGTCTGTGCCACCCTCTCGGTTGTTTAGGCCTGGGACGACGTCGATCGCATCTTGCAGCAGGCCAGAATTGAGCCAGTCAGCCATACTGAGTGGTGGATGGCCGTTATTTTCGTAATACTTTTGTAGTTGTTGTACGATGGCAGTGCTTAGGGCTTCCACGTCCGCCTCGGTGAGCTCTCGGATCGACTGATAGAAAGTTGGGTATTGCAGCGAATTGAGCCAATTGACATTATCGATACTGAAGGCATCGAGATAGCCACTGGTGTCTGCTCGCGAAACGAAATTGAAGCGTGAGTCGCTTGCTCTCTCGCTTAGATTATGAACCATAGCCTGTGGCTGAGTGACGGTAATTCGTTCAATCGCGGATGCATGTGTATCCCATTCCGGTGCGTTGGAATCGTCAGCTTGCTCGTAGCGAAAATCGAATGTATTTTCAGGAAAGCTTTTGCTCGATAGCAAACTCTTCCAGCTCTCTTTGGAGGTCGAATTTAGATTGAAGCCATTTTCGATAAATAAGTGCTCGCCGGCATCTGGATCGATCAGTTGGGGGATCTCGATGTGATGGGCAATTCGACCATTAGCTAGAGGAGCCATACCATCCCACTCAACGATTTTAGGATCTGGTAAGGTAGAGAAATAATAGCGATCATAATGGTCGTTTAGATCGCCGCCCCATGAGTTGCCAATCGAGTTAGCGGGATAATCTTTGTATTTAAGGCTCCTGAAAGCCCCAAGGTCAGTGACTTCGCTAATCGGTGGATCAATGAAGCGAGCAATTCGATCGCGTCGGCCGGTGTAGCTGCCTGAGGTTTCGTAATGAAAGAAATGGTCGCCTTTGAAGCTTTCGCTGGGCTCGAATGTAGAGAGATCAGCATCTGCGCCATTGACTCTGAAGTCGTAGGGCAGGATGGGATTGGAACTCCAGGCCTCGTTCAAGTCCCAAGAATCAATATCTACACTGATAGAGCGGCTACGTATGTCGTATGCGCTGAGCCAATTTGAAATGTCTGCAATGGCTCCTGGTGCTTCTTGCTCGTCTAGCATACGATAGCGAAATGCAAATGCGTAGCCAGGGACTTCAAGAGAATTGGTGTTCATGCCCCATGCGCCAGTGCTGGAAGTGGGCACGCGTTTTAACCAAGAGGCACGGTTGTTGTAGCTGTTGTAATCATAATCGATGCTGAAGTCGGCGTAATTCTTTAACTCGATAGTTAGCATCTCTCGCTCCTGATTGCTGGCATTGATGGCCTGCAGTGTTATCTCTACGGGCGAGCTGTTGAAAGTGAATCTACCGGTATAATTGTCGGATCGATTGCCGAGTATGCTTCCCGTCAAGACTTGTTGAATCGTGCCGCTGTTGTTGTCGCCGTGCGAAGTGCTGATACTGCCCGAATCGAGAGGCAGACTTGTCCGAAAAACCATCCCGGGGCGCAGGATTTTAGGGCTGCGGTGATCGCTCCATTTAATTCGGATATTTGGGATTGAGCCAACCACGGCGCTGGCCGAATTGTTATTGGTGATGTTGAAGTTGGGTAGATTCTCTATTTCGACGGCGATGTCTGAAAATCCTAGAAAATCAGGCATGTTGCTATCGCCGATCATCATCGGGACGGTGTAGGGATTCCACAGTTCTAGATACACTTTATATACTAGGTAAACGGAGCTGTCGGTCGTTGAACTGTTGGCGGCGTTGCCGTCTTCAGCGGCAATGCCTAAGCTGATTTGTAGTTCGGTGATGACTGGCAATAAGTCGAAGTGGTTAGCTTTGGCTTCAGTTTGCGCAATCGTATCTTCGACGAGTTGCATCCCGATAATTTCGTTGCTCGGATGAGCGGTAGGATTGCCCCTGAATTGCACCAACTGAATCGCTTCTTTGGTGATCAGGTTGTTCGGGTCGTTGTAGAGGTTGTCGAGCTGTGCCTGGGTCGTCGTGGCGAAGTCCAGTGTTTTGAGAAAGCTAAGATCTTTTTTTAAACCTCCATTGCTCGGGTCAGACAGCACAAACCGGTTCCGAAGGGTATGGTCGTGCCTGAAGGCTGCTTGAATTGTATCCCGATCTTGCTGTGACTTATTGGCGGCGAGTATCTCAACTTGGTCTTGGTAGATTACTCGATCCAGTAGCGCCTTCGTTGAGCTATCTTGGTCATTAATGTCGAACAGTAAGTGGTAGTCGAAGTTCGGGTCATGCCGCGCGTGCAACACCTTATTTGAGATGAGGTTGTAATCTAGGTAGCGGTCGCCTTCAGGGAGGTCGTCGAGAGCGTCATGCAGTTCGTCCTCGACGCTGATTGCAGCCTTTATGCCTTCATCAGAGATCCACCACGCATACTGCCCATGGTCGAGGTCTTGCGCTGCCACGCGTGTCGGTAGGAAGTTATTCGACTGGTCCGGGTAATTACTTGAAACAGAGAAACCGACTTCCATCGTGATGGCGACTGGAGGCGCAATGCTAGGGCTTACACTTGCTCCCGACACCAGCCACGTTGGCGTGGCAGCCGGATCGGTGCTGTCCCACACCCCAGTCCAGAACCTACAAGACGGATCGAAATTACCGTCGCCGAGGATGTCGGCGCGAGCGGTCACGCGCTGGTCGGGGCCGGCGTGTTTCTGCAGCTCGCCGATCGCGATCATCAGCGCAAGTCGTGCGTTCTCACGTGCGTGTAATATTTGCAGGCTGTTGCTTGCCGCCCGGCTCTCCACTTGCAAAAGGGTCGTCATCGAGAGGATCAGCAACAGCACGAAGGCCATTAGCAATAGCGAGAGCACCAGTGCAAAGCCATCCAGATGATTAATTTGTCTATTTTTAGTGAAGTGAGGTTTCATCGAATCTCGCGCTTAAATAGAAGGATTTTTACCTAAGTCGCGAGTATAAATAACGATTTTTTAATTAAGTTATTAAATTCGTTGAATCTGCGTGGATGGCCGATTGCGGTCAGTTCTGTGATCGCGTTAATTATTTTTTCTCCAAAAAATCAAATGAGCATCATTCTTGCTATCACTTGCAGTGCTTAACAGATTATCTTCTACTTTAAGTAGTCATGGCTTCCATCTCAAATACACCCACTATTCTCGTTATCGATGATGACGATGATCTTCGATATTCTCTCAAGCGTGTTCTTTCGACGCGTACCTGCCACTTCATCGAGGCAGACAGCGGCGAGGCGGGCTTACAGATGGCTGAGCAGCATGAGCCGGACGTAATTCTACTGGATAATCGTATGGGCGGCATGAGCGGGATTGAAGCCCTGCAGCATCTGCGTGGGGCAAACCCGAATGCGATGATTATCTTGATGACTGCCTATGGCACGACTCAGACTACCATTGAGGCAATGAAGTTCGGCGCGTTCGACTACATCATGAAGCCCTTTGACCCGAAAAAGATCCTGTCGTTGATCGATTCAGCTCTGGCGGCGTCGAGCGATCTTGATCGTGCGAACCAAGGTAAGAAGTCCGAGGGGGTGAGTGCGGAAGAGATCGAGGGGGGTATTATCGGCAGTTCGTCTGCAATGCAGGCAGTGTTTAAAATGATCGGTCAGGTCGCCGCCAGCGATGTGACGGTGATGGTCACGGGCGAGAGTGGCACCGGTAAGGAGTTGATCGCCCGTGCGATTTTTCAAAATAGTCTGCGCGCGCAGAAGCCTTACATCGCAGTGAATTGCGCAGCGATTCCAGATAATTTAATCGAGAGTGAACTGTTCGGCCACGAGAAGGGCTCGTTTACTGGAGCGACTACGCAGCGCATTGGTAAGTTTGAGCTTTGCGATGGTGGCACTATTTTTCTCGATGAGATCGGCGATATGGCGCTCGCTACGCAGACTAAGATTTTGCGTGCTTTGCAGGAAGGTGAAATTCAGCGCGTCGGCAGCAGTGAGACCGTCAAGGTCGATGTGCGCCTACTCGCAGCCACCAACAAACCACTCGAAGCGATGGTCAAGGAAAAGACTTTCCGTGAAGATCTCTACTATCGCTTAAATGTGGTGCGTATCCAACTGCCACCCCTACGTGAGCGTCTGGAGGATGTGCCGCTGTTGGTCGATTTTGTGCTCAAGCGACTCGCTCTTGATAGCAAGGCGGGGACCAAGGCGATCTCACCTGAGGCGATGGCTGTGTTGTCAAAATACACTTGGCCAGGCAACGTCCGCGAGCTGGAGAATTTGATCTATCGCAGTGCTGTAATGGCGCAGAGTGATACGATTTTACTCAAAGATTTACCGCAGGAACTCCTCTCCGCAGTCGGAGCTGTCGATGCGCCTGTTTTAGCGCCGCCGATTGGCGACATTATTGCAAATATCGATGACCGCGCCCAATCCGTCGGGTCGATCGAAGTGCCACAGACTGAAGCGCCCGCGGCGGATGTGACGCCGAGTATGCCGTTCGGCGAGCCGTTTGCCGAAGTTTATAAGCAACTGCGTGAGGCGCATGGCACCAATATACTGGAACACGCCGAGCGCGAAATCATCAAGCGCACGCTCGAAGACGTGGGGGGCAAGCAGGTTAAAGCCGCTGAAATACTCGGTATGACGCGGGCTACGCTACGCAAGCGTATCGATCAATATGATCTTGGTAAGTAGCGAAGTTGTGGCGCGAGAAAGGTATCACAGCCCGAAGGTGTATCAGTCGGACGTCGGTTCGAGCTCAATATCAAATTACGAATGAGAGATGGTTGAATCGCTTGCGGTACCGAGCGTGGACGACTCGCGCAGGTTGAGCCACTGCTGATCACAACGAGGGCGAGTCGCCCTCACTCCTGTGCCGATTCGCCATCACAGCTGTTCTGTTCTGCCTAAGGCTGTACGAAGATGTGTAACCGAGCTTCAGCTTTCATGCCGTCTGCGCCGCGCGCGTGGATCAGCACCGACTCGCGAATCTGCGTCTCAAAAGACTTCGGCAGGATGTGGAGAATGCGGTCGACGCGGCCATCAGGGTCGGGCTCTGCTCTGATCGTGAGCATCGAGTGATCATACTCGATACTGGTGATCTCGCTGACATAGCGCTTGTCGAGCGTGATTCGAATGTGACGCTCGGTGCTGGAGGTGGACGGGTTCCAATAGACGATTTGCGGCTGAGCATCGACGAGCTTTGGCACTTGCACGATCATATGCAGCATCGCCACCGGGTCGGCTTGATCATCGAGGAACACTTCAAGCTTGTTGTGGTTCAGCCCTTGGCGTTTACCCTTATTAAAAATGGCGGTGATCGTGGTAGATTCGCCGGAGTTGATAATTTTTTTATCCAAAATCGAGCTGGTGCAACCGCAGCTGGTTTTGACTCGAGCAATGCGCACCGTCTGGTCGCCTTTGTTGGTCACGACGAACTCGACCTGTGCTTCTTCCTGATCCGGTTTGAGTTCGATTCGTGCCTCGGTTTGATTCCACTCAAGCCTCGTCGCGTCGGCGATTGCTGGCAGCAAGAGTGTAAGCAGAGAAATGGTGAGGAAGGCTGCGGATAGATGCTTAAACATAATTAAAGATACAGATATTTGTGTGCGGATCAGGTGCAAGCGGGAAGCTTTTTCTTATGAGCATGAATCCTCGAGAATGTTCCGTCGGTCTTGCTTGAGTACCAAGGCCACCGCACCCAACAGCAATAGATTGCGCAGGATGAGCCAGCGGTAATCGGCGTTCGCTTCGCCCGTCTCCGCTCCGAAGCAACCACAGCTAATGTCAAGTCCGCGCACCCACGCGCTGAGATGCAGCGTGATGAAGAGTAGCAGCAAAAGCCCAGTCAGGGCGCCGCTGGCACGTCGGATTACTGGCACTAGGATACCAATCCCGAGCACGAGCTCTAGCCATGGTAAGACTAGCGCGACCCAGTCTGAAAGCCCAGAGTCGATCACCCGAAACGCGTCCACAGAGCTGGCGAATGCGACCGGATCTGCAATTTTCGGCAGGGCTGCCGTCACGAACACGCCGGCAAGTGCCAGGCGAGCGAGTAGCACGAAGAGGCGGTTGTTCGTTATCGCAGCCATGCGTCCCAGCCTCCTTTTAGACTATAAATTTCAGCATCTGGTAGCGCCTCGCGCAGACGCTCGGCAATCCGCTTGCTCGTGCCGCAGTGTTCACTGCCACAATACACCACGATTGGGCGCGGTTGCGTCAGCCATGCGTCCATGAGCTCGATAATGCCAGTGTCCCAGTGGTCTTGGTTCAAATAAATCGCCGCAGGGATGTGTTCGCTGCGGTAATCAGCTTCACTACGTGCATCGATCCAGATGACCTGTAGTGCCCGCGCATCGGTAGGTCGAATCTCGCCTGCGGCTAATTCGGGCGCCGCCCAAGGCAGGGGCGCGAGTCCGCTAAATAGCGAGAATGCTGCGCCCAGCAGGGTGAGCGCGGCGATGAAAAAAATCTCTCGGAAAAACCTAGCCATTCAAATACAGGGTAGCGCAATTGACAGTGCGGGCAAGACTTCTGCGTCAATCTGAGCCAGTATTAATTGGTGGTGAAGCACTATGCACTGCGGGAAGTTCAAGCAGGTTGGGCGGCGAGTTATTTGCCATGTGCTGTGTTTAATGTCGTGAATGCGCGGTATCGAGCACGCAAATTAGGCGGAGGTTTTAGTCGCTCGGACTTTGACAGCGTCTCGAAAGCGTAGAAGCATGCGCGTCAATTTATGACGCGCCTGTATCAGAAACCTAGAGATCACCAACGCTTGCCAATTAGCATCGTATTGGGCTTGGTGGTGGCGTTGTTGATCTTTTTATTGGTTCCGTTGACGCAGATATGGCAAACGCCAGTGCCGCCGTCGGGCACGGTCGAAGAGCTCGTTTTGGCAATTCAGCCTCCGCCTCCGCCGCCAAGCGATCCACCGCCGCCCGAGCCTGAGCAGGAGGCCCCGCCGGAGCTAGAGACGCCACCGCCGATGCCTAGCTTGGAGCAACTAGAGCTGAGCTTGAACCCCGGAACTGGTGGCGATTTGACGATTGGCGATGGGCTGGATTTCAATTTTGAAGTCGAATCTGCGCAAGAGATAATGAGCCGCTATGGCTTTGATGATCTGGACCAAGTCCCGCATGTCACTCGGCGTGGTCGGATTGAATACCCAGTGCAGCTCCAGCGCCGCAGGGTGGAAGGCTATGTGAAGTTGCTGGTCTTTATCGATCCCAGCGGTCGAGTCGATGTGCAGGAGGTATTAAGCTATTCGCATCAGGAGTTCGTCCAGCCGGCTAAGGCGGGCGCGGCGGCCACTCGCTTCTCAGCGCCGATCCGAAACGGTCAAGCGGTCAGCGCCAAATACTCATGGAGAATCGAGTTTTCGTTAAATAACTGAGGGTGGCTTTAGTCTGGATCAAAAAATGAATCGCCGTTGGTATTTCAGTGATTCTCCTTGGAGCCGTCCTGTGATCAGTGCTCGGAGTGTGGGCGACTCGCCCACGCGATCCAGGTGATGAGGGCGAGTCGCCCTCACTCCATTCTGAAATCCAGCGTGCGTCTGCAGTAATCATCGATACATTTTTTCGTGGTGCATCAGTCGCTTAGGTATGCATCAATGTGATGATGATTAAAAAAGCGCGCGCTGCATATGTCCTTCAACGTTTGCAGGAGCTGTATCCTGATCCGCCGATTCCGTTGGATCATAAGGATCCGTATACCTTGCTGATCGCGGTGTTGCTCTCGGCGCAGTGCACCGATGTGCGGGTCAACCAAATCACGCCGACGCTGTTTGCGCGTGCCGATACGCCGGAGGCAATGCGACAGGTGCCTGTGGAGGAGATTCGCGAGATCATTCGGCCGTGTGGCCTGTCGCCGATGAAGTCGAAGGGTATCGCAGGTCTGTCGCGAATGTTGGTCGAGGATCATGGCGGCGTGGTACCTGCTGATATGGCGGTACTGGAGACTTTCCCTGGGGTGGGGCATAAAACCGCGTCAGTGGTGATGTCGCAGGCGTTCGGCGTGCCAGCATTTGCGGTCGATACCCATATTCATCGCTTGGCGCAGCGCTGGGGCTTAACGGGAGGCAAGAGTGTGGTGCAGACCGAACGTGATTTGAAGCGGCTGTTCCCTGAGGCGAGTTGGAATGCCTTGCACTTGCAGATTATTTATTACGGTCGTGAGTATTGCTCGGCGCGCGGTTGCGATGGCACAATCTGTCCCATCTGTCGGACGCTCTACCCAAACCGAAAGCGGGCAGCGAAAGTTCACAAGGCGTAGTTTTCTGTTTATCGGCACTTTGAACCTCGAACGCGCAACTTTGACGGAGGCTTTACGCAGACGGCAAAGCAATATGGAGTGGCCCGAAGGGGAGGGTCCGCCTCCGCGCGGACCGCAGCACCATATGGTCAGGGGCAATGCGGACGACACGGAAGTCGTCCCTCCCAGTTAACTGCTCCCTGCCAGGTCTGATGCCTACGACTAAAGACTCCTTGCGGCCTCTTGGCGCGAATGCGCGGCAATTAAAAAACAGTTTCCGGATCAGCGATTAATTGCCAAATAGGGAAATCGTTTCTTGCGTGCCAATGTCGAAGGTCGATGCCTGACTCGTCGTGTCCAGCTGAGTGCTATATTTCTGGGTGGACTCAAAACCGGAGTTGTTAGTGGTGCCCAGAGAGGAGTAGTCCATTTCGAACTCTGAGACTTCGGCCGTGCTTGTCACTGCAGTCGTTTCTGCTTTGGCGAACAATTGGCTGTTCACTGCGAGGCGATTTTCGATGGCTGGCGCGTCACTTTGCTCGACCAGCTGGAAAATAAAATAGGTGCCTTGTTCAAACGCGGATAGTTGGCAGCCGGCAGTGACGATGAGTGTGGCACTTAGATAAGCGAATGCGGTTTGTGTTAGGCGCGGCATAGTATTTAAATAAGTTGTGAGCAATGCTGATCTTGTCGAGAGTCATTCATTGCAATTAAGTGTGCCATTTTGGCGCTGCCTATGGCTGGTTGTCTCACTTTTTCTGTTTTGAATCTGGCAGAACTTTCTAAATGAAAATCTTAAGTTATTGAATGCTATTGTTTTGTGTAAAATTACTTACTTGGTTCGTTAGTTGGAACGAGTTATGCAAGAGTGATAGGTATGAATATAGATTTTAACACATTTACCGAAAAATCGGCTTTTGCCGTACAGGAGGCGCAGAACCTTGCGCGTCGGCACGGGCAACAGGAGATCGATGTTTGGCATCTCCTCCTCGCCTTGGTTCAACAGGAAGGTGGCATTGTGCCCAGCCTATTGGAGCGGCTACAAATTACACCGGCGGCGGTGCAGCTCGCCACGCAACGCGAAATCGATAAGTTACCCAAAGCCACAGGCAGCGTTAATGTCAGCCAGATCTACGTCTCGTCCGCGCTTCAGCAGGCGATTTCGCAGGCCGATAAAGAGAAAACCATGCTCAAGGATGAATTCGTCAGTACTGAGCACTTGTTTCTCGGCCTGCTAAGCGCCGAGTCGAGTAGTAAGCTCGGTCAGTTCTTTGAGCAGTTTACACTCGACCATAATAAGGTGCTGGAGATACTTAAAACGTTACGTGGCGGTCAAAGCGTAACCAGCCGTAATCCAGAGACTACGTTCGAGGCCTTGGAGAAATACGGCATCGATCTGGTCGAGCAGGCGCGCAAGGGTAAAATGGACCCAGTGATTGGGCGTGATGAAGAAATCCGCCGCGTGATTCGCATCCTGTCGCGCAAGACCAAGAATAACCCCGTACTAATCGGTGAGCCTGGCGTCGGTAAGACTGCGATTGTCGAAGGCCTAGCCCAGCGCATTGTGCGTGGCGATGTCTCCGAAGGACTCAAAGACAAGACCATCTTTGCCCTTGATATGGGTTCGCTGATCGCGGGTGCCAAATATCGCGGTGAATTTGAAGAGCGGCTCAAGGCAGTCTTAGCTGAAGTAAAGTCCAGCGAGGGGCGCATTCTGCTGTTCATTGACGAGCTGCATACGATCGTCGGTGCGGGTAAGTCGGAAGGTGCGATGGATGCGGGCAATATGCTCAAGCCGATGTTGGCGCGTGGCGAGCTGCACTGTATCGGTGCCACGACGCTCGATGAGTATCGACAATACATCGAGAAAGACGCGGCGCTCGAGCGTCGCTTCCAACCAGTTCAGGTGGATCAGCCCACTGTTGAAGATACCATTTCGATTCTGCGCGGCATTCGCGAACGCTTCGAACTGTTCCATGGCGTGCGCATCCAAGACAACGCGCTGGTGCAAGCCGCGGTGCTCTCGCATCGTTATATCACCGACCGCTTTCTGCCCGATAAAGCGATCGACCTGGTCGACGAAGCTTGTGCGATGATTCGTACCGAGATGGACAGCATGCCGCAGGAACTCGACGCGCTCACGCGGCGTGCGCTAAGACTAGAAATCGAAGAGGCCGCGTTGCAAAACGAGAAGGATGACGCCTCCAAGGCGCGTCTGAAGGTACTGTCTAAGGAGCTAGCGAATGTGCGTGAAGAGGCGGGCGTCTTCCGTGCGCAGTGGGACAACGAGAAGGGCGCCATTGACGAGATCCGCGCCGTGCGCGAAGAGCTCGATGTCACTCGTATCGCCATGGAAAAAGCCGAGCGCGAATACGACCTCAATACCGTCGCCCAGTTGCGGCATGGCAAGATGCCAGAGCTGGAAGAAAAGCTACAGGCACTCGAAGCGGTTGAGGCGAAGGAAGGCGCACTCTTGAAGGAGGAAGTCTCGCAAGAAGAGATCGCCGACATTGTCTCGAAGTGGACTGGTGTGCCGGTGACGCGGCTAGTTGAGGGAGAGCGCGAGAAACTGCTCCGCCTCGACGAAGTCTTGCACGAAAGTGTGGTTGGCCAGGATGAAGCGGTCACGCTCGTTTCTGAAGCGATCCTGCGGGCGCGTGCCGGGATTAAAGATCCGCGCAGGCCGATTGGCAGTTTTCTGTTCCTTGGGCCGACGGGCGTAGGCAAGACGGAGTTAGCCCGCACGCTCGCCTCGACGCTGTTTGACTCGGCCGACAATATTGTGCGCCTCGATATGTCCGAATATATGGAGAAGCATTCGGTTGCTCGATTGATTGGTGCGCCTCCGGGCTATGTCGGCTATGATGAAGGCGGTCAGCTCACCGAAGCCGTGCGCCGCAAGCCTTATAGCGTCGTGCTGTTCGACGAAATCGAAAAGGCGCACCCGGATGTTTTCAACGTCTTGCTGCAAGTGATGGACGACGGTCGTATTACTGATTCCCAGGGGCATACCGTGGACTTTAAGAACACGGTAATCATTATGACTTCTAATGTCGGCAGCCGTTATTTAACCGAAGGTGTATCCGGAGATCAAATACCGGATACGGTACGCGATTCTGTGATGACAGAGTTGCGTCAAGGCTTCCGCCCTGAGTTCTTAAACCGAATCGACGACGTCATTTTGTTTAAGCCACTCACCCTTGAAGAGATCACTGAGATCGTCGACCTCTTGCTCGCGCAGCTCAATGCACGGCTTGCCGATCGGCAGATCGTGATCGAATTTGACCAAGCGGCCAGTGCTTGGATCGGTGAGAAAGGTTACGACCCCGTCTATGGTGCACGCCCTCTCAAGCGCTTCTTGCAGAAGCAGGTCGAGACGCGTCTGGCGCGCGGTATTCTCAGCGGCGATGTCGCCGAGCAGAGTACGGTGCGGTTCACACTCAAAGGCGATGAACTGGTCATGCAGTAGCGCGTGTTATATGCACAACCGCCGCCTGATGACCGAGGCCACCGGACTTGTGATGCTGCGTGGCCTCTATCGTAAGATCGGGGAGCGTTGCAGTTGTGGGCGTGTGCTCGTTGCAGAACCCCCGTCTGACGACGTAGGCCACGGGACTTGCCCTGCCAGCTTACCCGACCACACCGATGCTCTTCAACAGCGTCGAAATGTAGGGAATCAGTTGCTTCTTGCGGCTAACGATTCCCGCTAAATCGTAAATGTTGTTCTGGCCGTGCTGTGGATAGTTGATCTGGCCCTTGAGCTCATCACTGCCAGCCACCACGAGCAGTGAATCCTGGGTGTTAATATCGGTCACCAACAGGAAGCTGAAAAGTAGCCCCTCTTTTTTGCGGTAGGCTTCGAGCGCAAGGTCGAGGCTATCTTCGTGTTTCCAGAAATTAGCAAATCCAAGTTCTTCGATCTGAGAAACCGAGTAAGTGATGTCGCCATCGGAGTATCTCTTGCAGTCTGAGCTAACCACTTCTTCGGGTGCGTGATTGATGATCACCGAGCCAGATGAGAAAATCAGCCCCGCCAATTCTTCGGCGCTGATCCCAGCAATTGGCGAGAGCCAATCGAGCAGCTCACCTTCGAGGGGAGTCGTGGTTGGGCTATTGAGAAACAGGGTGTCGGAGATAATCCCAGACATCATAATGCCTGCCATCGCTGGTGTCGGTCTGAGCGAGCGCATGCGAAATAGGTCAGCGATAATTGAGCAGGTCGAGCCGACTGGCCGATTGATGAAAAGAATGGGCTGCTCAGTCGGGATGTTGCCGAGGCGGTGGTGGTCTAAGATTTCAGTGATTTGCACCTGATTCGCGCCGTTCACGGCTTGGCCGAGCTCATTGTGGTCCACCAGCGCGATGCGTGTGCGACTCGGGCGCAGAATGTCGCTCTTGGAGAACACGCCGAGTAGCTCCTTGTCCTCATTGGTCACCATGTACAGCGGATCATTGGTATTCGCGATCCGGCGCTTGACCGATTCGATCCGATCTTCGGCGTTGAAACACTTCACTGTGGTATCGACCAGTGAATCGATGTGTGTGGCGGTGCGGATGATCCAAGATGTCGAGGCAGAGTCATAAGGGCTGACGATCAGCGAAACGTTGCGCTCTTTGGCTCGCTCGATCATGTCGGCGTCGACCTCGAGACCACCGGTGATTACCAGCAGACGTACGCCGAGCTGTAGGCAGCGTTCTTGGATGTCCCAGCGGTCGCCGACGACGATGACGCTGGTGTTGGCGTTGGTGCCGTCCTCCTTATGATTGTTTTCGAAGGAGCGAATGTCCATGGCGCCGACGCGCACGAATAGTTCTTCGACTTCGTCAGAGCGATCCTGGTGCAGCACGGTGGCGCTGAGCGAGCGAATGATGGCGCCGATGCTGGTGTGCACGCGGCGCATCTTGCGCGGCTCACTTGGCTTGGGGATGAAAAATTCGCCCATCTGGAAAATCGAAATCAGGCCTTCGAGATGGCCGTTGTCATCGACCACGGGCAGGGCGCGCACGTCATATTTATCGATCAACTCCAGCGCTTCGGCGCAGGTGCTGTTTTTTGTGACCGAGCGCACTTTGGAGTGCATGATACTTTCTACGCGCGGTGTGACATCGCCAATGAAACGGGGCAGGGGCACGTTGAAGCGCTCTAGGATCGCGTCGATCCGCGCATTCGAATTGCCGCAACGAGCCGCGATATATTCGGTTTCGCCGATTGCGTGTTTGTACGCTTCGTAGGCGATTGCAGAGCAAATCGCATCGGCATCGGGATTTTTGTGGCCTAGTATGAAAATCGGGTCGGACATTATGCTTGCCAACTAAGGGACTAGCGGGGCGTTAAACAATCCCAAAATTACAAAGATAAACAAAGAAAAGTCCAATTGGATCTGGAGTTTTATACCATTTCTGATATGTGTTGCGCATCTGAATACTGGACGGAAATGCTCCGTCATTTCCATCGGCAGCCATTGGGATTCGCATGACATCTAAGTGGAAACGACGGAGCGTATCCCTCCATAGACCAAGCTTGATTGAACTAAATGCGCACCGTTTTTCATCAATGGTCTTACTTGTGAAAAATCAGGGGAGTCGGTCGATCGTTTGGTGGCGGTTTTGCATGAGTGCCGATGTTCGCGAATTTTGACGCGCGGCGAAGTCCAATTCAATCTGGAGTTTTATACCATTTCTGAAATGTGTTGCGCATCTGAATACTGGAGGGAAATGCTCCGTCATTTCCATGCGTAGCCATTGGGATTCGCATGGCATCTAGGTGGAAACGACGGAGCGTATCCCTCCATAGATCAATGGTCTTACTTGTGAAAAATCAGGGGAGTCGGTCGATCGGTTGGTGGCGGTTTTGCATGAATGCCGATGTTCGCGAATTTTGACGCGCGGCGAACAATGTGAAAGTAGGTGATCAGGCAAAGAAAAACCCGGACTCGTTAAAGTCCGGGTTTTGAGGGAAGTATACGAAACGAGTTTAGTTCGCTCCAGCGTATGGTGGGGCGATTTTGATTTGATCTTGAGAGTAAAGATCAGTCATACTGACCGTTTGCACCCCTGTTGTTGGGTTGACCAGTTGTCCGTCTTCCTCGCCCAGTTCGGTGTAGAATTGAACGTGGCCGTCAAGGAAGGCGATGTGTCCGCCGAGTCCCCATGGAGTATCTTTACCCCATGTGCCACTGGCAGTATCTAGCCCACGCGTCCATGTCAGTGGAGTGGTCGATGTCGGTGCGTTGCCACTGATGCCGATCGCGAAATCGTAACCTACGGGCACCCCATTCTTCCAGTCCTCAGAATCTTCATATATATTTTGATCGTTACGATAGCCGACCACTGCCGGCAATGCTTGATCATATTCTGCGACTGCGGGATCAGAGCCGATGATCCAGATTGCTGCGTCAGTTAGATCGACTTGTTTTGCCAAGAAAGAGCCAACGCCGTAAATGTCGTCAGCAAATCCGGCATTAGTCAGTTTTGCTGCGTTCAGTGTGCGCACGCGGCCACCGGAAGTGGAGTAGGTGGCATAGGACACCGCGATGGAGCGAATGTTGGATGAGGATTTGGTCTTGTTCGCCACCTCGCGGACTTTGCCAACCGCGGGAATAAGGATCGCGGCAAGGATGCCGATAATCGCGATAACAGTGAGGAGTTCAATCAGGGTGAAGCCTGAACGTGGGGATTTTGTGTTTTTCATGGTTATAATAAAATTGTGTGAGGTAGCGTTGTTAAAATTGAATCTTATTTAAATATTTAAAGTATGCAGTTCGTGTGTGTAAGTCCAATTCTTTTTTGTGCCGAATGTTGCAATGGTTTTGGGATAAACCCCTCCCTACAAATATTTGTAGTGACTGGCTTTACGCCAGGATTACATGAGGTGCTGCTTTAGCAGGTGCGATTCCGTTGCCTTTTGGTAAAAAAAGCAGCCCACGTGGGCTGCTTGAAGAATCGTTGCTGCGTCTGTCGCCGCGAACCTTGAGCTAGGCGGGATATGGCAGCGGGTACTTCGCACTGAGGTCTTCAGCGATCGCGCGGGCTTGGGCGATGACGCCCTCGTCGGTCGGTGCGCTGAGCACCATGTCAACTGCTTCAGCGATGCGGAGCATGTCGGCCTCGACCATGCCGCGACTGGTCACTGCCGGGGTGCCGAGGCGGATGCCGCTGGTCTGGAAGGGGCTGCGTGTTTCGCCGGGGACGGTGTTTTTGTTGGCGGTGATGTTGGCGGCGTCCAGTGCGATCTGCGCGACTTTACCCGTGAGTTCAGGGTCTTTTTTGCGCAGGTCGATCATCATCAGGTGATTGTCTGTGCCACCGCTGATGATGTGGTGGCCGCGCTTGATCAATGCATTCGCGAGTGCTTTGGCATTGGCGGCGACCTGTGCCTGATAGGCTTTGAAGTCGTCGGTCGCTGCTTCCTTGAAGCACACCGCTTTGGCTGCGATGACATGCATCAATGGGCCGCCTTGCGTGCCGGGGAAGACTGCGGTGTCGATCTTTTTGGCGTGTGCTGCTTTACACAGAATCAGGCCGCCACGTGGGCCGCGCAGGGTCTTGTGCGTAGTGGTGGTGACAAAGTCAGCATGAGGTACTGGCGAGGGGTGAACCCCTGCTGCGACCAGACCAGCGATGTGCGCGATATCGGCCAACAAATACGCACCGACTTCGCGGGCGATTTTGCCCATACGCTCAAAGTCAATGATCCGCGAGTAGGCAGATGCGCCCACAGTGATCATCTTCGGCTTCTCGGCGCGTGCGGTTGCGGCGATCGCATCATAATCGATCAGGCCGTTTTCGACGTCGACGCCGTAATTGACCACATCGTGGTAGA
>Ga0206129_10001002_pt1 | contig 40101 bp, 35 predicted proteins | sample Helgoland_Spring_8_FD_148616 | JGI IMG/M metagenome (GOLD analysis project Ga0206129, IMG submission 148616) | Pelagic subsurface seawater microbial communities from Kabeltonne, Helgoland, North Sea - Helgoland_Spring_Bloom_20160502_2 | ecosystem: Environmental > Aquatic > Marine > Epipelagic ...
AGAAGGGTTCATGAACGTTAATTCAAAAATATAAAATATATCGAATACATATTTATTTCATAAGTAAATATGTAATCAAATAAAGTATAAATTGAATTAGAATATCACCAACTAATGTATTATATTTATCAACAGTATACAACACAACAAGTATAACCAATGTCAGCAACACAGAAACCACTCAATCCTCTTGTCAAATGGAGTGGAGGAAAGAAAGATGAACTTGCTCAAATACTTCCACACATCCCCGAACAATACGATACGTATCTTGAGCCTTTTATTGGTGGGGGGGCGTTGTTCTTCCGATTAGAGCCGCAAAAGGCAGTTATTAATGACGTTCATACCGAGCTAACTGACCTTTATCAATCAATGAAAAAAGGAAAGGCATCGGATATTTATACATTTATGGAAACTCATCCTAACGAAGAAAGCACCTATTATGAAGTAAGATCTCTTCCCAACGACGATGAGTTAGATAATGCTAAGAGGTTCTATTATTTACGAAAGACGTGTTTCCGCGGTATGTTACGATATAACAGCAAGGGAAAGTTTAATATTCCATACGGTCGATATAAGACGTGCAACTTTGAAGATCTATTGGAACCTAGATATACAACCCTTCTATCTAGAACAGATATTACAAACGGTAGTTTTGAAAAGGTGTTCGAAAATCACAACAGCAAAGATAACTTTATGTTTCTTGATCCTCCTTACGATAGCGAGTTCACCGATTATGGCTACTGTAGTTTTGGAAAGGATGAACACATCAAGCTAGCGGAATGTTTCAAGAATACAAGTATTCGATGTCTTATGATTATTGGCAAGACCCCATTTATTGAAGAACTATATGAAGGGTTCATTGTATCTGAATATGATAAAAAGTACAGGTTTAAACTTCACTCGGGAAGGGTCGGAAACGAAATAAACACAAAGCATCTTGTCATCAAAAATTATTAATTTACTAAAAAAACCTTACGCAATAAAAATCTGTATAAACACATATACAGATTTTTATATTTTTATTTTTATAGTTATTCTTCAACAACTTCACTGAACATAGCATCAGCAATGTTGTTAACAAACTCAGTGTATGTTTCTTCTGTAAATTGTAGATTTACGTTCATCAATTGTAGATATTGATTGATACCAAATAAGTTTTCTTGAATAGCTGTGTATCTTTTTGAAATAAGACCTGGTATGTTGTCACTGTGAAGATATCTACATCCAAGAAGGCACCATTTGATAGTGTAGTCCGGATATTGACTTTTTAGTTCATCTACAATAAACTGACATTTGGTGTATGTTGATTTTGATTTTTCTGTGTCGAGATTTAGGTTTGCTTTAAGTTCTGCATAATATACAATTTTTTCATTTTCTCTAATGAATAGATGATCGCGTTCTTTTGATCCCTTTTCATTTTTTGGTTTGATGTCTTTTAACTCAGAATGTTCGCTTTTTTGTAGTATCAAGTCTACTAATAACTTTTCAATCCCAGTTCCCAACTTGATACAGTCGCTTTGAGAAAGTTGGCGGATAACAATCGAAGAAAGGCTGTTTTGATCTTTTTTCTTGTTAGAAACTGTTTCCGAAATATATCTATTTTCTTTTATTAGACTGTTCAGTTGTTGTTCCATAAGCTTATATGTATCAGGTTGTAAGGGTGTTGTCTGCATTATCTGGTTACAAATCATTCATTTTCATTAAAGGTTTCAATTTAGTTTATTACATTGTTGGATAGCTGGCTTGCATCAGCATACCGCACTGACCAGATCCATTGTTGTATTGCTTTCCTCTGCCGAGGTAGATATAACCCTGATCTCCCCAAGTGGTTCCCCAGCTGTTCTTCACGCGGTAATAGTCCTCATTATCCTTTGATCCATAACCAACAACCATAACTCCATGATCAAGGCTAGTGCCGCAAGAACCAGTAAATACTCCTGTGCTGTATAACTGGAAATCTTTCTGATCCGCTTGGATAGCGATAGAAACAGGCTGAACGTTAAGTGTTGCCATCATATCATCATCAGAGTTAGCGGGAACATCTGCAAACGAATGGATCTGACTATTGTCTACATTCTTACAGGAAGTTTCGCAAGTCCCAGCACTTTTGGTATCACCCGAAGTGTACGGATAGTCTTGCTCACTGCAAAGTCCGCTGTTCTTTTCAATCCAGCTAAATGCACTATCCATAAGACCACCATTGCATCCCATGTCCTTTCCACCGTGTTGACGGTTATCGCAACTTACAAGTTGTTGCTCGGAGAAAGATACAAGTTCGCCATATTTAATAAAGTAAGCTCCCTCCAGTGCACCTGTGGTAGAAAATGACCAACATGATCCACACTGTCCCTGGTTCTTAACGGGAGTGACAGCTCCAGCGGTAACCCAATCTACAGATTGGTCGACAACGATGTCTCCCAAATAGAGGCGAGGTCCGCGCAAATTAATATGGTTTCCACCAACGCCATTCGTATCTAGTCCCAAAAAGAGCGAAAACTCGCTCTCGTCCATACCAGAAAACTGATTGTGACCAAGAGTGTAGGTAAGATTTTTAAAGTTGGTTGTCTCAATATGACGATCGTTCTCTACCCAATTATCAAACGCTCTAAACTCATGGGCGTTATTGATAAACTTCATATCGTGCTCATCTACCCAATTTCTAAACCGAGAATGGAGCGAGTTGCAAGTAATTCCTGAAATGACAGACAAAAAAGTTCCTATAATCAAAACTTGGCTAAACATTATACTATAGGATAATATAGTGTTTCTCTCTAAGTTGGTATTTTAATTCCTTACCGCATATTATAAATAAGGGATATATTGTAATGCGTCGTTCTCATAAATGGTAATAGAAAATGCTTGATTATATCCTTGTACATAAACAGTGTCACCGTTATTTAATTCATCGCAACCATATTCGTTTGTGCAACTTCTTCCGTTTTTGATGATTGGCAACTTTACGCTGTTATTATTGTCACTAATTGTATAGTACTGCCATTTTTGACGACTTGTATGTAGTTGTCTTCCCATAAGTGCTAATATTTTTTCACTGCCTCCCGTGGGGGTAAGAATGCCAACCTGTGTATAACTTGTGCTCCTGTGCCCCACATTGGTAGATACGTTAACAGGCATTCTTCCAGGGGGAACATATGGGTGTGACATAGGAGTGCTTGCACTTGGATGGTTTGCCATATTAACTGGTGGAACATATGGGTTCATAAGAACATCCTGGGGATTAGTGGTATATCCGTGACCAGGTTTCATGAGCATCTCATAATGAGACGATACGGGATCCTCGCACATATTTCTGCCAGGCATATTGAACATAAAAGACGAGTTTTGGGAAGAATTAGATGCATTTTGAGAATGGTACGATGCTGCAATTTGTCTAACATGTGGATATCCTAAATAAAGTGCAATGGCAATTATAAATAATATTACTACAAGCGTCATATTTTCGAGACAAATTACTCCTGGAGGGCATTTCTTTGGCATGGTATAGTATTATATGTATATAGTACTCACATATAATATAACGTTCAATCCGGGTTCAGTATTTTTATTCTCTCTTCTCTCTTCTCTCTTCTACGTTTGGATTTATTGTCCACCAATCTTGGAGCTAAGCTTTCCCATCATTTGTTGCATACCCTCGGATCCTCCCATACTTTGCATCATTTCTTTGACTTGTCCAACCATGGGTCCCATATTTTTCATGAGGCCAGCGAGTTGTTGCTGTTGTTTCACTAATTTCTCAGTGTCGTTCGTGAGGTTCTTAATTCCATCCGCCCCTAATATTTTATCGAGATCGTCATATGCCTCTTCTACGGTAGCAGCGTAGTCAAGACGGTTGTCTTTTTTATATCCAACCGTCATCTTCTCCTGTTTGTTATTATCGCCTTCTGTCACAGCTTTTTTCTTATCTTCTTCATTGCCTTCTTTCATGCCTTCTTTCTTATCTTCTTCCATGCCTTCTTTCTTGCCTTTACCCTTAAATCCCTCTACAGATCCATCTGCAAAGTTTTCCTTGACAACCTTGCACACCATAAACGTGTTTGTGATTGCAAGACTTCCTCCTAATATAATGATCATGTTCTTGGTGAACATAGATGTTACAAAAGCGGTTAACGCGAAGAACGCAATTGTGTAGGTGCAGTTCATCATCATGTAACCAAATATGTTTACTAAGGTAAATATAGCGGTTGCGTACAAGACAAGTTTGTTGTGTAACAACCCATTTATCAACTTCTTAACGTTAGAGAATTTCATCAAACGAACTATATAATGTATTAACAAAATAATTTGTTTTGTCTAGTTATTACTTTGACAATCTAATCGATAACCTAAATAAGATAGAATAATAAAAAATAGTCATATATAATTTAACTATTTTTTACGGATCATATGATCATACACCCTTGGATGTATTGAATATATATATTGTGTTAATGTTTGCGAGATTTCTTTCCTTTACTGCTTGAACGAGACGATCTCTTTGAACGAGTAGATTTCTTAGACTTACTAGACTTAGATTTGGATCTACGCGAGCTTTTCTTGTACATGGCTACATATCCTCCCTTTTTGCGAGTGTTGGATTTGTGCTTATACATACGTCCACCTCGGCGGCGCGTTGAGCGACCCCCCACTTTTTTCTTTTCTTGGAGGCGACGTTTTCCTTCGGCCTCAAGCTCGTCGCGTCTGGATGGGTCTTTATCGAAAACTTGCATTTCTTCGGGGGTCATCATATTCTTCCACTCTGTAAGGTATATTTGTTTTTTACGGGGAGCTTCTGGGGGGGCGCGGTTGTCGTTTCTAGCTTCTTGCGTTTCTTCTAAGCGTTTCTTTCCTTCTACACGTAAAAACGCTCTGTTTTCAGGAACGCGGCCGTATTGAGCCTTTTCTTGATCAGTGAGGGTAATCCACCATGGCTGTGATTCCGCCTCACTTAGAGCCTTTTCTTGTGGTGTCATGGGGGGAGCGATATTATCGAATACATCGGTTTCGATAGATTGGGTCGATGCCGCGGGTTCTGGCTCATCTTCGCCGTCGGAATCCCTCCAGGTGTCATCAATATTATCCTCTGGAGCTTGAAGAGCAGGGGTAGGGGGTGCTTGCTGGGCGGCGGGTTGATCAAACATATTACTAAGAGTTCCTTCCTCCAGAACATCATTATTTTCAGAACGAGAACTAACACGTTGTTCGTGGATTTGTTGCATACGAGACGCAGGAGGTTTGGGCATGTTTAATATATCCTGAAGATCGGAGTTCACTTTCTGAAGAAGAAGTTTAATATCGCCAACCGTTTTATCGTTGTATTCATGTAAAGTCTGAACTTCTCCCCCCGTCTCATTAATTTCTCTGTTTACTTCGGTGATGTCTCCAAGTAAATCTTGTAAATCTGCGTTAACCTTTTCCAGTTTCTCTCTCTCCTCTCGGTTTTGTCTGCCAAGTTCTTCTAATGCATTCTCTTTTTCGCGAGCCTCGTCGTCGCGAGTGGTTATAATAGCATTGACACCATTAAGATTTTCTTCGGTCTCGGCGAGTTTACCCTGTAATGCGTCTCTTTCTTGTTTTAATGTGTCAAACTCTCCATTAAGATCGCCTTTTTCTTTGACCAACTTCTCAAGTTCCTCTTCTTTGGCCTTCAACGCAGAATCAAGTTCATTACTTCTTGCTACAAGCTCTTTTATTTGAGCAATCTTGGCATTGATATCATTAATTTCGTTAATAATAGCCTGGTTACCTTGTTCTGCTGCCTGACGTGCAACGCTATTTTTATCGCGAATGGCTTTCAATCCTTGCTTCGCGATTTCAAACTGTTCTTTTACTGCAGCTGCACTCATATTGTTGCTTATATACTATGTGAATACAAATATTTATTATGCAGGATATCTATTCTTAAATGTAGATATTATCGTGTCACTACCTTATTTATTTGGATACACCAACAATTTCGCTCAGCTCTTGCTTAATATTTTTTAACTCGCTCAATATCCATTCTTGTTGCATACGGCTTTCATTTATTTTTTCATCATTTATTTCACCCTCAGTTTGTATATCGCCAATGTATCCATTTATGTATTCGAGTGCATTGATCTGTTCATTTTTTTGATTGACTAAAAACTCGTGATAGTTATCATAATCGGTTTTTACTTCTTCAAGAAATCGGTTTTGTTTCATTGCGTTTTTAAGTGCTTCTCTCTTTTGTAATAATAAAAATCTCTTAGAATATAATTGTGCTTCCATGTCGCCAAGTATTTTGTCCCTCTTAGCTAAATCAACTTCTAAATCTTTTACATTTCCTAGATTAATAGTGGACATGATATGATTTCTTCTTGTATATAATCAGCAGAGACTATAGTAAAAACTACAAAACTAAAAACTCACAAGTAAAGAATATAAAATCTTCAGAAAACTCCCAATATTTTTCACTACTTAATTCGAGTAAAAATCAACACATAATGTTTTATACAAAGCATATTATTCATAAAATAAAATGTAAAACGTTTTATTTTATGAGTTGTTTATAAGGTCACTATACAACTCACTAAACGCCTCCCGCCACTGCAGACTTTTGTACGTATGTGTCAGTTCTTCGCCAGCAGAAATATCTCTCTTGGCATAGATTTCAAATCTATTTTCAGACATGAACCTTACCATGTGTGTATTCGTATGCACATCTAATCCTGAGTTGTAGAACGCCGCACAACCTGACGCAAATGCCCATGTATGATTGGGTATGTCTTCCGACCAAGTAAAAACATACGGGTTCTTTGTTCCATCAAACATTTTGTTTTCATTATCGCTCAGACGTCGCATGAGTCCCTTCTCTACTAATTCTCCACTTTTGATATTTATCCTAGCAAACGCTCCATCGAACTTTCTCTCTTGCGTAGAAAATGTTGAAGTATCTACATATACTTTACTACAATCAATCTTCGTCATATTATTCTTATATATATGCAATAGGATTTATATTTATACCTTAATTTTTTTTTAATATTACCTTCTTCTTGTATATAATCAGCAGAGACTATAGTAAAAACTACAAAACTAAAAACCCACAAGTAAAGAATATAAAATCTTCTGTTTAGATAGTATATGTCGATTTCATCTTCAGAACAAAGTGCACATCTGTCTCCGCTGCTTCATGCAAGCAAAGATCGATACGTAATGTTTCCTATAAAGGATACCGATATCTGGAACATGTATAAAAAACAAGTCGAATGTTTTTGGAGAGCAGAAGAAATAGATCTCAGCAATGACATGAAAGACTGGTGTAATTTGACAAAAGATGAACAACATTTTATTACGATGATATTGGCATTCTTCGCCGCAAGTGATGGGATTGTTCTTGAAAATTTGGCAGTTCGATTTATGAGCGAAGTTCAATTAGCAGAGGCAAGAGCTTTTTACGGATTTCAAATAGCTATGGAAAATATACATAGTGAAACTTATAGTTTATTGATTGATAGCTACGTAAAAGATGAGGGCGAAAAAACACGATTATTTCAGGCAATAGACAACTTTCCATGTATTCAAAAGAAAGCCGACTGGGCAATTCGTTGGATTAATGATCAAACTAGCGATTTTGCAACACGACTGATCGCGTTTGCCTGTATAGAAGGTATATTTTTTTCAGGTGCATTCTGCAGTATATTTTGGTTGAAAAAGCGAGGTCTTATGCCTGGGCTAACATTTTCAAACGAGTTCATTTCTCGGGATGAAGCATTGCATACAGAGTTTGCAGTGCTTCTTTACAGTAAACTAAATGCACCACTTGATCAAACACGAGTTCATAAAATTGTGCACGAGGCAGTCGATATTGAAACAGAGTTTATTTGTGACGCTCTCCCATGTCGACTTATTGGAATGAACTCCGACATGATGCGAAAGTACATTCAGTTTGTGGCTGATAGATTATGTGTTCAATTAGGCTTCGATAAGATATATGGAACTAAGAACCCATTTGAGTTTATGGAAATGATCTCATTAGAGAGCAAAACAAACTTTTTTGAAAGTCGGGTTTCAGACTATGCTTTAGCTGATAAGAAGAGAGAAGATGATGTTTTTGACATGGATGCGAACTTTTAAGTAAGATATTATGTTACGATAATATATAGTAATTTAATATCTAAAATGTCAGAAGAAATCTCCATCGAAGGCATACTAATGGAACAAGATGGTAGTGAACGAGATGATAGTTATGCTGAAAATATAGAAACTTCCGAAAATATAGAAACTTCCGAAAAAACTAGCAAAACCATACGTGAAATTAACCTAGCTGAATTAGTTACTTTACCATCTACTGAAAAAGAGGGAACGCCTAACAAATCTATTGGTAGGCTTCTGAGACAGTGTGTTGCACTACATGATGATTTTGAATCGGACAGCTTGACTAAAAGTGTTATTTTATTTGCCACAAATAAGAATGAGAAGAAGACTAAAAAGAAGTTGACTAGCAGTGTTGTTAATGACGATATAATAACCCCTGAATCAGTCCTCCAGCTTGCACATGAAATAGAAGTTTCGAAGCGCGATTCATTAAGTACTTTTCAAACAGAACAAATAACAAAAATTATTTTAAAAGCTGTAAAAGCTATTGAGAGCCGAAACACAAAGGAAAAACAAAAGAAAAGTGATATTGTATGTATATCACAATTATGGTATAGTATTCTTGTAAAAAGTATATCGGATGTGGCTCAGTTTGGGTCGGTTGTGCGTAACGCACATCTAATCATGAAGGATCACCCGTCTACCGACGTTCCCCCATGTATCGCATATCTTAGTTCTGATCTTATTGCGGCAGCTGAAGCGACTACTCTTGGTCGACAGATAAACCATCCTTATTTAATACTATCAACTAAAAAAACATCAAATATTACACAACAAATTATCTTGCAAAAGAGAGAAATCGCAGCAACTGCTCTATTTTTAGTTTGTATGTTTGATAATGATAGTGGATATCTTTCAACTATCATGCGTCAATATATTTCTACTAATGCGAATGATACAGAAACCGTAACAAAAGCTAATAAACATGCCGAAATGATATCGGAGGTCTATAAAGATATGAATAAAACCCAAGGTATTGATGACCCATTTGGGTTAGTTGATACATTTAAAGCTACTTTTTCGCAAAAGTTTTTGCGAAGTTTTTCTCTTGGTTCATCAACTGCCAACAACTACAATCAACATGACCCAATAATGGTGCAAATACAAAAATGGGCAGATGATACAATAAATGGTGTTGGAACTGATTCTCCAGAACAAAAATTTCGAGATGGCACATACAAGAGCTTTATAGATAGCATAAACGCGTATAGTTATTCACATGAGGAAACTGACACCAATTATCTATTTTTTAAGAACGATGATGTTACTGGTGTGGAAGGTATAATTAACATATTTCAAGAAATGATTATGTTTGGAAGCAAAGATAATATGTTTGTTATTCCTCGATGGATACATCAACTATCGGTCGATATACATACGTCCAGATTCGAAAATCAAATAGACGAGTTGAGCACGGATGAAGAAACTAATATGTCTATTGCAGAAATTATTGCGGCAACTGAAGATGCGACATATGGACATGACTTTAAATCAATTGAAGGAATTAGGTTTCTTGGCGAAGTATTTATGAACAAAGTACTGGCTGAAACTGATGGGATTAAAAGTCAAGTTAAAGGTCAAGAAAAAGAGAATATATTTAACTATAAACCGTTAAATTATCATAGAGACAAATCAGTTTCGAAGGGTTCATATGAGAAACGTTGTATTATTGAAGTTTTAGAACGTAATCGTTATGTCACCATTACACAATATCGGGATCAATATGTTGTCATTTTTAACTCAAATGAAAACTTTTTAACATACGATCTAGAAAAACTACCATTGCAAGATACAACCACAAAATGGAATATCGGTCAAACACCTTTATATTCTAACCGGAAAGAACGTGGTCAGACAATTACACATCGCAAGATCTATATGTCTATTGATTACTCTAAGGGAACGCCCAGTTTCTTTGAGCACATTTCAAATACAAAAAATGCGATACGTAGCTATAGTAGAGTTGAGCCAAATACCTATGCATTTGATTTTATTATGAGTAATAACTATGCGACACTTCTACAAGAAATTAATAGTGAAACGGGTTTTAATGAAATAATGGATGTAACAACTATGTTTGATGGTGCGGCACCCATTGGCGGAGTTCCATATTTTTTTACACAAGGAGATGTTGACTCATCTAGTACTAAAACTCCTGTGCCACATATTAACATAATCACCACATCTGGTGGAACTCTGGAAATGAAAACTTTTGCAAATGATCCATCTTCGCCAGATATAACGAAATGGTTGGAAACACAATCCAGTAAAGGAGGACTTGGGAAAAATATTACTACTTTATCGAAAAAAATAAAAGATAGTATAGATCAATCCAGAACTGATGATTTATCACCTACGATAGACGTTCGTAACAGGGATCTTGGCGAAATGTACGAGTTTGGTATTATTCTAGGTATGTTTTTTAATGCGGTGTATAGTAAATCGGAAATAATCCAAAACTATGAATTAATTTTAACCGCTATTGAAACTGCTATATTGAAAGAGAAAAACTCAGAAGGTTCGAGAGAAACAAGGTCAAGAAAACAAACATCTCGATATGGCAGTGAGGTAGACGCGTATCAGGAGATGATAACTACTACAAAAAATACAACGATACAATTAATCGTAACGAAACTTCTTGAGTTTAATGATAAGGTCATCGACACAATAATGCGTAGAATGAATGGACTAATAAAACCCTTGCCCACACTCTCACCCCAATCATCGTCATCCTCGTCATCCTATGCAAAACAAGATTCTCGTATATTCGATATTATTAATGAGGTGTTTAACGTTGCGCTCATTTTTGAAACAAATACCAAAGATAAGTCCGTAGATATGTATAAGGATACTGACAAAGAAGACGAGGCTTTTTTAGATTGCATGATTACTATGTTAAGTGGTGCATTAAAGATATCTTCGAGCAATATGACAAGTGGTAACTTCCTATCAGGTGAGACCCTATTAAGCAACGGTGTTATAAGACCAGAAATAATACAAGAGTTTGAAGAAGCTAAAAATATTACCAAGACAAAGGATACTATTATTAGTAGAAAAAGACGTATGACGGACTCTATAGGTCATACAACTGGTGCACGTGTTGACTACTCGAACAAAAGTCCTATTGCAAACGCCAATAATAATCCTGAATATCCTAACTCTGCTAATGCAAGATTCCAATCAACTCCACAATCTCCTATAAATGGAACACCGTCTTCAGTAGAAGGTTCGGATGAAGAACCCAGCCAGCTTGGACAAATTGATGATTATGGAAGTGTAAACGACAACAGTCAATCCGGTTCACAATCGTCAGAGTCAGAAACAGAAACAGCACCAGCAGCAGCAGCATCGGATATGTCAGGATCAGATTCAGAAACAGAAGTAGCGTCAGCACCAGCACCAGCACCAGCACCAGCACCAGCAGCCCCAGAATCAGAAATGTCAGAATCAGAATCAGACACAGAACCAGCAGCCCCAGAATCAGAAATGTCAGAATCAGACACAGAACCAGCAGCGACAGAACCAGCAGCGACAGAACCAGCGTGGCTTACACAACCGTCGACAGCTAATAATGATAAACCAAAACCAAAACCAGTAAAATCACTACAGAAAAGGTTCGGATCCAAAAAAGGTGGCAGAAATATCTCACACAAGAAGAATAAAAGGGGAAACAATCTAACCCAGCATAGATCTACCAAATCAAATAAGAAAGCAAAATCTTCTCGCAAAGGATCACGAAAAGCACACAAAGAGAGAAAACCACAACGAACCAGACGTCTTAATAAATGAAATGATACTTAAAGATAATACATTCTATCATAATAACTAAGTATTATGAAGGTAACCAGTGCCAAAACATTGCATCCAGTAGAAGTTATATCGTTAGCGGAGCGATCTCTTTGGGGAGAAAGAAATAAACTTCTTAACCACCACAAAAGCTATGCGGTGCGAAGCAGTTATTATCCACATAACATGGATGAATGGCACGAGAAAGAAACCGAGATTTGTCGAGAATATAATATGAAGATCGCACGCTTAAACCATGTCAGAAGAGAAATACATAGAACTAGGTATGAAAGCATTCACTCTCTTAATAAAGTTGACCGCGATGATTATGACAGTGACGCAACAGAAACGGATATTACCCCGTCTATGTCACAAGACACGCAATACACGCAAGACACACAACACGCTCAAAACACACAAATGTATATATGTAGATTAAAAAAGTTTATACACGATCAAGTTCAACTATTGTGGTATTGATTTACTGAATAAATCTTACTGAACAAAACAAGAATACGGTATTCTTGTTTTGTGTTATTTTGTTTACATCCAAATTACATCGGGCGTATCCTAGACAACATATTTCTCCATGTTTCTATACTAGCTTCCGCAGTGGCACATAGTAGATCGTGCTGATCAGTTGCATACTTGGTCGTTAACAAACCGTGTATTTTATGTTTGAAAACCCGATCTTTGAAGAGATCTTCTGCTTCGCGAAATGCCGTGTCAACGTCACCGTTTTGATCGCGATGCATTTTATAAAGAATGCAGCGGTCAAAATCGTATGCCGCAAGTAAATCTGCCTCGCGCACTATATGAAACGCACGTTGATATTCGCCGTGACACGGAAAGCCATTTTTTTTCACTTTAGAGTAAGACATCGTGGAGATTACGTCTAGAATAGCTTTTCTTTCAATTGGTTTGATAGAGTTACGTTCTAGAAAGAGATCGATATCATGCATTCCTTCATCTACATTTGTATATTTATCGTCGCACATATCATGCAATGCTGCTGCACTATAAATAATCTTTTCGTATTGGGTTATGGTGGGTGATGTGTACTTTTCTTGTTCATATATTTTGCACGCATTATTGAGAACTTGAAATGTATGCGAAATGTCGTGCGTACTATCTATGTTATTTTTTGCGGACATTGTCATGACAAACTTAAAAACTTCTCGGAAAAAAACAGTCATATAGAGTGACAATATAGTACGTTATAGATGATATTCAATAACGTAGTACATGTTAATTATTTAAGCCAATTAGATACTTGTTTGATAATATTTATAATATGAGGTCTGGTGACGCGAATAACCATCGCTTCGCATAGAATAAGTATTGTCGCCATTGCGAGACCAATCATAGTGATTAGAATGTAACGAGGCCGTGCGTGTTTATCATTAATTCCATATTTGGATAAAAACGTTTCAAAGTTATTCTGTGCAATGACAATCGGATTTCCAGGAGCCAAGTATGTCATGAACAAACAAATGAACGCAGCCGCCCATCCGTATTCCCAGCTTCTTTTTTCGTGTGTGTCTCTTGCGATCACATAGGTAACCCCTAGTAGTGCAAGATAGTTAATAAATGTCGCATTTATGAAGCCATAGACCGTAAAGTTGCTTGGGTTATATAGGTATCTCAATGCGTTATATGTTGTCGGCCCTCCGTCGTACCCTAAAATGGTTGCCAAGATATCAACGTTGGGCATATAGGCTAAAATAAACTCACTTGGCACTTTATTTTTTATCATAAGGTACGGAATGATGATCACAAAAAAAATTATGTATGTAAAGAACCCGATGATATACTTTGGCATATTGTTGTCATTTGGAAAAATCCGGTCAGCTGATAATATGGTTCGTTTATCTTCGAGTTCTTGGATGTGTTGTTCTCGGGTAATCTTTTCGTGAGACTTGGGGAGAGGGGGTTGTTTTTTTTCTATTTGTGCCTGATTACATGTGCCTCCGTAGGGTGCAACGTCGAAATCGCTCGACATCTATATATATATATATTAAAATATGTGGATATTATATTATTCGTCAATTAAATATAAAGATTTTGAAAGTATATAAATATAATTATGAATAAAATCGCATTTATATCTGGAGTAACTGGACAAGATGGTTCATATTTAGCTGAACTTTTATTAGAAAGAGGCTATAAGATTTATGGAACTATTCGTCGAACATCATTTTTGTATAACAATACCAGATTAAAAGATATCGAACTCAAGATTAATCTAGAGTATGGAGATCTTACAGATGGTGCATCACTACTTAATTATTTTAACAAAATAGTTTCAGAAAATGAAGATTTTGAAGTATTTGAAGTATATAATTTGGCAGCACAAAGTCATGTTCAAGTGTCTTTTGCCATTCCTGAGTACACAACACAAGTCGATGCTGTAGGAACACTTAGACTACTTGAAACGATCCGTTCTTTACCAGAGAAGTATAAAAAAAAGGTACGTTTTTATCAAGCAGGAACAAGTGAAATGTTTGGGAAAGTTCTTGAAACTCCCCAAACAGAAACAACCCCATTTAACCCCCAGTCTCCATATGCTTGTGCCAAGGTGTATAGTCATTTTTTAGTTAAAAATTATCGTGAAGGATATAATATGTTTGCTTGTAATGGTATTCTCTTTAACCATGAATCTCCACGACGTGGTGCAAACTTTGTTACAATGAAAACTGTAAATGGTATTAAAAAAATCTTAGAACAGGAAAAGGAGATACAATCACTTATTATAGAACAGGAACAAGATAATAAATGTTTAAAAGATGACATAGAAAAATTAGATTATGTGTTGACACTTGGAAACATAGATAGTCAACGTGATTGGGGACATGCAAAAGATTATGTAAGAGGTATGTGGATGATGTTACAACAAGACGAGCCAGATGATTATGTATTAGCAACAGGATATACATGCAGTGTTAGACAATTTATTGTGAAGTCTTTCGAAAAGTTTGGTAAGACTATTCAATGGGAAGGTGCCGGTGTAGACGAGGTGGGAAAAGATGCCAAGACGGGAAGAGTTCTTATCAAAATATCAGAAAAATATTTTCGTCCGTGTGAGGTAGATTTACTTCTTGGTTGTCCTCATAAAGCAGAAGAAAAACTTGGATGGACAAGAGATTATGATTTAGACAAACTAATTGATGATATGTTTGAAAACTAATATTAATACGCAATATTATATCCTATATTTAATGAGTATAAGATATAAAAACAAAAATTATATATAATCATAACAATGAAGATACGGTTGAGTGAAACTAAGTTTTATTTTTTGACATGTAATAATGAAATGAGAAAAACACATATGTTTGAGGAGTTTAAAGGTTATGATGTAACTGAAGTAAATCCAGTCTCAATTAACATTGGAATTAGTAAAGAACAATCAGGATCTACTGGTTTCAGTAGAATGATGGATATTGCAACTATAAATCAAGATAGGTCAAAACCATTCCAACCATTTATGCTTATTGAAGATGACATTAAAAAATATAGAGAGTTTCCAGAAGAGTTTGAAATACCCGATAATGCAGATTTATTATACACTGGACTAAGCACCTGGGCAATGACTGATGCCGAAGCGGGATCACCTGGAACAGTTTGTTGTTCTGATGTAGTGGGATTTGCTGATTTAGTTAGAGTAAAAAATATGTTATCAACTCATGGTTTTATGGTTTGTTCTGTAATGGGATTATTAACTTTACAAAAATGTATGTGTGAAGATTTTTATAAAAAGCGAGGGTATGATATGTGTCTTGCTCATATTCAACCTTATATAAATGCTTATGCTCTTAGAAAGCCACTTGTATATCAATATCAACCTGTAGGTGGTCAAGAAGTTGCTACAAAGTTTGAAATCACAAGTGAAAGTAAATATATAGATTTTGTGCGAGAATTACCGAAAGAATGGGTAAATACAAATAATATTACTGTAATGACGAAAAGTATGAAACACTTGTCTATTCATAGATAAATATATATTATTAGATAATATAGTAAAATGTAACTTATAATACCTTAAATATTATAACTTACATAAATTATAGTTATGCGAAAAAGTTTTGTTGAAGAAGTATTCAAACCTAAGTACTACGAGAAGCTTGAAATCAGAAAGAATACTTTTCTCGAGTTTTTTCAGAGATTAGAAAAGTTGGAACTGGATTATTATGTATTGGTAGAGACAGGAACTAGTCGTGCTGGTCTATCTGATATAGCAGGAAATGGGGCAGTAACATATTTATTTGACGAGTTTGTTAACTTTTATGATGGAAAAGTATTTTCATTCGATATAACCAAATCATCGTGCACTTTAGTTGATAGCACAACAAGTGACAAAACACGTGTTATTTGTGTAGACTCACTTGCTGGTATTAATAATTTAAAATTACTTGATATTTACGATATAAATGGTGTGTATCTTGACAGTGTAGATAGTGTTAGTGTAGATACTAATTTCATTGCAGACGAACCATGCTCTTCACACGCATTGAAAGAGTTGATAAACTCTATATACTATTTTACCGAAAAAACTATTATTATGGTAGACGATACTCCTAGTTCAATCGATTTTTTACCTCCGTGGGTAAAAAATGACCCAGCACGAGGTCAGAACCAAGAATATCTTAGTAAGCTTTCTTTTCCTTCTGGAAAAGGTAGACAAATTATTGACTATGTGAATAAAGATACAGATTACACAATTCTAAAACATGAATACCAGGTTGTTATTGAGTATTCAAAAGATAGTAACAAAGTCCCCGAACTTATACATCAAACATGGAAAACACGAGAAATAGATTTTACTGTATTTAATAAAGACTATGTAGACTCATGGAAAAAACATCACCCAACACATGAAATAATTTGTCATAGTGATAGCGACAACAGAACGTTTATTAAAAATTATTATCCTTGGTTTCTAACTATATATGATTCTTATCCAAAAGAAATTTGTAGAGAAGATGCAGTTCGTTATTTCTATTTACTTCATTATGGTGGAATATACACTGACTTGAATTTTGAATGCAAAAAGTCTATCATTCCATATTTAAAAGAGAGTATTAATCTAGTTGAGCTATTAAATGATACATCAACAAGAGGTGCTAATGAACCCGATAAATGGATTTCTAATGCATTTATGACATCAGCACCAAGACATATATTTTGGAAAAGAGTGATTTGTAGAGGTTTAATGCGTAATTATAAAAATAAAAGTGTTATCCATGCAACTGGGCAAATGATGCTAAGTAGTGTATATTACAATAGTTTTGACTTCCCAACTCAAAACTTCGACTTAACCCCAAAACATGAATCTATTTATATGTTACCATCAAAACTTTTCTATCCAATTAATTATCGTGATTACACGCAAGAGACGGTTGGTTCTTTATCAGATGATGTTGTAACAATTCATCATTATGCAAATTCGTGTAATATTTCAGAAAACGAAAAGATCCAACTGAAATTTATAGGACAAAAAGGTCAAGATGATTGGGTTATTGACCAGATTTTTAATTATAAACAATACGGGTATTTTGTTGATTTAGCAGCTACAGATGGTGTTGCTATAAATAATACCTTGTTACTAGAGAAAGAGTTAAATTGGTATGGTATTTGTATTGAACCAAATCCATATTTTTATAATCAATTAAAACAAAATAGAAAATGTATTGTAACAGACTTTGTTGTTGATAAAGATAATGATATTGAAATTGATTTTAGAGTAGATAATGGAGAATTAGGCGGTATTGTAGATGAAGACACTGATAATAATCATACCTATCGGGATGATCAACTAAAAAGAGCCACAATAATTAAATTAAAAACAAAAACTCTTGAATATGTTTTGGATAAGTTTAATGCTCCCAAGGTTATTGATTATTTAAGTTTGGATATAGAAGGTGCAGAAGAACGAGTATTGTCTGAGTTTCCATTCAATAAGTATACCTTTCTTGCAATGACAATAGAGCGTCCAACACCTGAATTAGAAAAAGTTTTGTTTGATAATGGCTATGTTTTTGTAATGGTAAGTAAAAAATTACCATTTGATACATTCTATGTTCACAAAACGATACCCAATTTTGATCAAATTGTTAAAGAACCATATACCCCTACACCAAGAAAAGATTGGTAAGATAAAAAGAGTTAATCATATATAAATTATAAAATGTTTGTAAAGTTATTTACTAACTATAAAAATACTAATTTCAGTTTTATTATTATTTTTATTCACGTAAACAATAGACTTAATAAAAAATAGCAACTTTTATATTATCTATATTATGTTTTTTAAGTATTGATAATCTATGCAACCCATCCATGCATACATAATTTCTATTTACAATGATAAGTCTTGTATTTTCAAGATTATAGTTAACAGGGACGAATGAACTTATTAATTTATCAAATTGTAAACAAGTGTGATTATCTTGTAGTGATATACCCATATTAGAATTATAGTAATCAATGTAAGGTTGTTTTTCTTCGTTTACATACATATAATGAGGAGCCTCATTAATCGCACAATGACCTTTTCCAATGACAGATACTTTTATTTTATCAATATTAACCATGCATACTAATATTTTATTTGGTGTTGATAGATGCCACGGAACTGACAAATAATCATGTTGGTAAATAATTTTTTCTTTTGACTTTTCTATCCTGCATATAGGAACATTATTTAATATTCTAGGTTCATAGTGAGATTGACAGTTACCCAAAAATGTACGTGTTAAATAATCAGACTCTTCATCACTATCGGTTACATGCACAACATGATGATGAGTAACTCCTTCTGGAAGAGGTTTAATATGTATGCCTGATTGACGAGGATTATATTTGTTTCTTATTTTCCATTTCCAGTTTACAATATTTTCATCGGCTGTTACTGCAAATGTTCCTTCTCCATATTGTTTATTACTTCTTCCATAGTTTTTAATTAAAATATGTATATATTGATTTGGAACAGTTCTCAAATACATAGTTTTGTTGAAAATGTGATTTGAATTGACCATTTCTAATTTATAACATTGATTAATGATCTCTTGTACGTTAGTATAGGTTTTCTTAGTTATATTTAATATTGAACAATCTATATCTGCCATGAGGGTATTTAAAATATCCTCAATATATTCTATTCCATGACCCCATACAATAATATTTGTATAAGTTGGATTATAACTAGGATAATTTAACAATGATTTGGTTTCTCCTAATGTCACTTTATGAAAATTGGTATTGAACTTTTCGACATAGTGTAGGTGTTTTATTTTATCTGGACGTTCGTTAATATATTCTATATATTCACAATACCGTATTGATAAATCATCTTCTAAGCAAGGTACAAATGCTCCCTTATCATTTTTAATTCTATTTTTTAGAATAAGTCTATATATTGAATTATCGATTGAAAACTTTGAAAAGCTAAGAGCCGAGAATAAATCAAACCTGAAGTGAAGAAAGTTTTCATTATGTTTAAAAAGATCGAAATGAATATGTGTTGAGTTAATATAACTAAACTTGTGATAAAAAATATTCTTATCATACCAGTTTGTAATTATATTTATATTCTTATACATATCACTTGTTAATATATCAATATCTTCATTTACTTTATAAATAGGTAGTTGATCACTCATTTTCATTATTACATAATCTTGCAATAAGTCAAAAAGACTAGTTACATCTAATGGAAGACGCATTTATAATATAAGTAGTTATACATTTATATTGTAAATTATAAATTGTTAATTTAATTTCACTTTCTACATATATCGTAATTTTCGTTAAACCATTTAATTGTTTTTTCTAGGCCATCATCAATACTTGTATACTTAAAATCAGGAAATATACTATTAAATCTTTCATTAGACACCGTTTTTCTCATACATCCATCTGATTTACTTATATCTGATACAATTCCCCCCTTCATATTCATAAATCCATGTATTTTTTCGGTTATTTTTTTAATTGTAGTTTCTTCATTACAACAGATAATGTTTGTATGTTGACCAGAATAATCATACACAAACTTTAATATTATTTGTGCAAGATCTGGAGCATATAAAAACTGTCTCAAAGGAGATCCTGTTCCATACATAGTAAAGGTTGTTTCTTTGTTTTTCGCCATGTGCATTCTATGTATAATTCCTGGGATTACGTGTGAATCTTCAAGATTGAAATTGTCATACGGGCCATATAGGTTTACGGGAGTTATACAAACATATTTCCTACCGAACTGTTCATTATAGTTAGAGCATTGAACTTCTAACAATCTTTTTGCAAATGCATATCCTGCATTTGATGGATGAGGTGCTGATTCATTCATCATATCTTCTGTCATAGGGAACTTTGTAGGATCGTGGGGAAATATACACGTAGATAAACAAAATATACCATTTTGAACGTTATACTTATTGCACATTTCCAATACATATTCATTCATCAATAAATTATCACGTAACATTTCTACTCTATATTTCATATTCTTGTATAACCCTCCAACATTCGCAGCAAGATGAATTACATAATCAGGTCTATGTTTTTCAAAAATAGCCTCTGTCTCGTCTCTTTTAGTAAGATCACCATCTTTTGATGACAAGAGAATATACGTGTCTTCTTCATATTTTTTACATTCGTCTTTAATGCAACTTCCAACCATGCCAGAACCTCCTGTAACTAGAACTTTCATGTTAAAGGATATAATTTATAGTAAGCATAATACGTTTAAGTTGTTGTTTTTATTGTAATTGTTACTGTTATGGTTATTTACTTTTATTATGGTATGATATTTGTATAATAACATGTGTAAATTATCGCTTAAAAATAATGTGAGTGGTTTATTATTATGAAACTTTTTGTTAAGAGAGGTTTTAACTCGTTTGATGTTCCAACTGAATACACAACAGATTGCTCAGCAACAGTTACACTTGATATTACGTGTCAAGAACGGTTAGATTTTAAACTGTTTGCAATCGAATGCACAAATGAAAATGAATGTAAGTGTGTATCATCGGACACCTCTGTCTCATATGTGCCTGTATACAACGAAATACCAATTACTCAAACATATTCAATTAATGTCACAGGTAATAATGCAGGTATAAAATTATGTGTTCATTCTTACAAAAATGTAGATATTGAGATTACCAATATCAAAACAACTAATTCAGATAAAGAAGATTTTCAATTAGCAACTGATTATAACGCATTTATAAATAAGAATGAATATCCCACTTGGAGAGATCTTGTGCGAGACGACATAAATATCAAGAAACATGATATCGATAAGTATCCGTTGATTGAGTCAACTTATAACAAAGATGAGATCCTTGCTATGATGGATGTTTTAATTACAGACAAACTAACAATGGGTGAAAATGTGAGTAATTTTGAGAAAGATTTTGCAGAATATGTGGGGTCAAAATACGCTATTATGGTAAACTCTGGATCGTCTGCTAATTTATTATCAATGGCAGTTGCTTCAAACCCTTACAGAAAAAAATATTTGAAGCCTGGAGACAAGGTTATTGTCCCCAATGTTTGTTGGTCTACAAGTGTTTTTCCTATTCTTCAAATGAACCTTGTTCCGGTGTTTGTAGACGTTGATCCACAAACACTTAACATGGATATAAATCATTTAAAGTCTATAATGACCCCAGATATCAAGGGTATCGTTGCAGTTCACATTCTTGGAAACTCTACCGATATGGACGAGTTAATGAAAATAGTAAATGATAATAACTTATTTTTAATGGAAGATACTTGTGAATCTCTTGGATCAAAATATAATAACAAGATTTTAGGTACATTTGGAGATTTTGGAAGTTATTCTTTTTACTATTCGCATCACATAACAACTGTTGAAGGTGGCATGGTGGTATGTAATAATGATGAGGATTATGAGTTGTTAAAGTGCATACGTGCACATGGATGGACCCGATATTTAAAAGACAAGGTTGAAATTGAAAATCAACACAATGATATAGATCCCAGATTTTTATTTGTAAACACTGGTTACAACTTGCGTCCTATGGAAACTCAAGGAGCAATGGGTATCATTCAACTTAAAAAGTTAGACGAAAAAAATAAAAATAGAGTTACAAATTACAATAATATATATAATAAGTTGCTTAGTGATGACAGAAATAAAGGATATTTTTCAGTTCCAACTGCGACAAATAATTGTTCGCCTGCATGGTTTTGTATGCCAATGATTATGAGTTCTGAAACATGTCATTTGTATAAAGAGTTTCTTTCCCATTTAACTCAAAATGGTGTTGAAAATAGACCCATTGTGACAGGAAACTTTGCTAGACAGCCAGTATGTAAGAAGTTTATTGAAGATAGTATAGATCCCGAAACATTTATTGGTGCTGAAATATTACATAAACAATCATTTTTTATTGGACTTCCTTGTGAAGAAATGTCAATTGATAGAGTAGATAATCTTATGGATATTATATTTAAGTTTGACTTTAATCAGTAAATATAGTTATACAGTATAATAATTTAAAGTATAATGTATAGTAGTTAATATAATAATGGAGGAATACCTTGCAAATTGGGACACTTATAAGAAAGGAGCAGTATTAACTACATTTCACGGTCAAGGAGCAGGCGTGGGAGATTACGTGAAGTTTTTTATGTATCTTATACAGTTTTGTATGAAAATTAAATATCGTGCATATTATTTAATTGGACGCCCCGAAGAAAAATATCTTAAGTTAATTGATGAAAGAATGTATATTACACAAGAAGAAATGAACCAACAGAAAAATGAAAATAAATTAATTATAAAATCACCTCTTGAGTTTTATGATAAGTTTTGTTGGTCAGATCTATATCTAAATGCATTCAATATTTTTAAGTTTACAGATGAAGTTGTTCAAAATAGAAAACTTATACTTGATTATGAAGGTGACTATATAGCAATACATGTAAGACTTGGTGATAAGTTTTTGGAAACTCCGAAAGAAAATGTATTTGTGGTTAATGATCACAGAAAGTTTGATGAAGATCTACTACACAAATATATTGAAAATCATAAAGATAAAACTATTGTGTTAGTTTCAGATAATAAAGCTTATCGTGAAAAAATAAGAGATATGTATGATAATGTAAAAATTACAAAGGGAAAAATAGCACATACTGGACTTGCGGGAATGTTAAAAACTACAGAAGCAATGGATACAATAACTGAGCTATATATTTTAACACAATCAGAAAAGGTTCTTGTGTGTGCTCAAAGTGGATTCCCTATTATTACTAAGTTTTTTAATAATACCAAATTAGATTTTTTGCAAAAAGAATCGTACCCTCCAGATTATTTTTCTTCATCAACAATAAATTATGATACAATTCAAAAAGAGTACTATGATAAAGCTTAATTTAATATAATAACTTTGAATATTTATTATGTTGAAATACACCAGCAAACTTATAAATATAGTTCTTATTTGTATATAAAAATAACACCTTGTACTATTTATATTATGATTAAACAAAAAATCTTACTTATTGGCGGATCAGGTTCACTGGGTAATGCATTCATCAAAAAACATCTAGAACATAACGAGATTTATGTCTACTCTCGTGATGAATGTAAACACTGGACTATGCAACTTCAATATAACAATCATCCCAATCTAAAGTTTATTATTGGAAACGTATGCGACGAAAAGAAAATGCAACAGACTGTGTTGCGTCACAATTTTCACATAATTATTAATGCTGCCGCTATGAAACATATTGACAAGTGCGAATACGAAAGCAATGAGTGCCTCAATACCAATATTAACGGACCTCAGAACCTGGTGAATATCATCGAAAACTTTCAACATAATCTTACAAACCTTAAATGTGTTTGTTTTATCAGCACCGACAAAGCGTGCAGTCCGGTAAACATATATGGAATGTCAAAGGCCATCTCCGAGTCGCTATTCGTTGAAAAGGCAAAACATGTATCTAGTATCAAGTTTGTTTCAGTCAGGTATGGTAACGTTCTCAACTCCAGAGGAAGTATTATTCCCATGCTTCATGAAATGGGAGAAAATCCAGACGTAACTCATTTCAAGTTGACTGATGATCGCATGACACGATTTGTCATGACCCTGGAGCAAAGCGTTGAACTCATTGAAAAGGCAATCAAAGATGGTGAAAGTGGAGATATCGTTATCCCTAAGCTTGTTTCATGCAAAATTAAGGATCTTATTGAAATCTTCTCTGAACATTATAATAAGCCTGTTAAAAAGATCCCTCTTCGGGCAGGAGAAAAAATGTTGGAGTCGCTTATTAATGAAACTCAGTCATTGCGACTTGTTCGCGAAGAAGAGACGGGGTATATGTTCATCAAGCCTCCGTATAAGGAAACTGTTTCTAACTGTGAAGTCCAGGACTACAACAGTAAGATTAACCCGCTTACTAAGTTTGAACTCAAACAATATTTGTATTCATTGAGGCTAATCGAACTCGACGAAACCGATGTATTTAATGGAACAACCCAATTAACAAATGAAAGCTTTTGTAATACAAAGCCTTTTCCATATATGAAGATTGATAATGTGTTATCAGAGAGCTTCGCAAAAAAAATACAAACCGAAATATTGGATCTTCCAGATGAAGTATGGGATAGATACGACAATCCACTTGAACATAAATACACACTGCGTGACAAAAACGCACTGCCGCACCACTCAAATAAACTTTTTGAAAAGCTTACAAGTCAGGAAATGTTAGATTATTTGTCGTCCGTCATGGGATATGAGATCCTAAATGATCCAACTAAGAACTGGTGGGGATTGCATAAATATGATGATGGCGATCATTTGGATATTCACGTAGATGCAGGAATTCATCCAACAACTAAGCAAAAGAAACAGTTGACACTGGGTATTTACTTGAGTAAAGATTGGAAAGAGGAAAATGGAGGACATCTTGAAATGTGGGAGGGAGAAAATGCATCGAACAACGATGCCAAGATTTTTAATTCTGTAGACAGAGTTCTTCCACAGTTCAATACATTTGTCATGTTTGAATGTAATGATTACGCATGGCACGGTAATCCCACCCCGGTAATCTGTAAAAATGGAGAAAAACGCATATTCCTTACAATTTCTTACGTAAGTGAACAATATACCGATCTTAATAAAAAGCAGAAAGCATTCTTTGTAAAGAGACCCGATGATCCAGAAGATCCGGAAAAGGATAAGATACGCATGCTTAGATTTGATCCTGAGAAGTATAAGGAGGTGTATAGAACATAAAAATACGTAATTGTGTTACGGGGTACGAGTTTCTTGTGATTATATGATTATATTTTACATTACTGTGTAAAATATAATGATTTGATTTATTTCTTGATTTTGATTTATTTCATAAGAAACGAATGTAGGTTCTCTAGTACTAGATCGCCGGTGTTTCCATCCCCAAGCCAACTTACATCCATCGTAGTTGTTCCGTTATCTATATTGTCTACCCAATTCCATGACTTTTCAAAAGTTTCTTCGGAATCAAATACGTCATTTACGTTGAGCATAAAGCTACAGTTTGCCGCAACAGATTGAGGTCTTTCGGTGAAATCGCGGGGAACAACTACAGGTGTTCCAAACATTGCTGGCTCCTCTTGTGCAGTTCCACTATCTGAAATAATAAATCTACAATGATAGACCGCGTCTAGATATTCTTTATATGCCATCAAACTAACAAGCTCAACCTTTCCAAGATCAATGCCGTATTCTTTAATAAGCTTAGTAGTACGTCCAAAATCCAACATCTTTACGGGTAATCCATATTTATTGATACATGCATTCGCGTAGGATAAAATTGTCTTCATTCTACCAGCAAACTTAAAGTTCTCAGGACGGTGCACATCCAGTAAAATCATATCCTTACGTTTTTGAACATCCGATCTAGGCACGAATGGTTCGCAAACTTCCACAATCGTATTTCCAACCACATGCACATTATCTCGTATGCTTTCTTTTTCCAAATACTTTTTATATTCGTCGTGATACACGAAATGAATATGACTGCAATGATCACACGTTGTTCGATTTATCTCCTCCAACATTCTCTTGTCGAACGATCGCATTCCCGCTTCAATGTGTCCAATAATATATCCCTCCTTTCTCAAAGGAAGTGCCGCACAGACTGTGTTTGAGTCGCCAAGAAAAATAATAATATCAGGCTTAAGATCTTGCTTCTCAATAAGCTCCATAATTGCAACCGATAGATACCCCAGTTGGTGATAATGCGTACCACCTGTTTGCTTTCCGGTGTCTAGGACATAATCGGGTTTTCTAATTTCTAACTCCTTGAAAAATACGCCCGACAACAGATCATCATAATGCTGACCGGTGTGAACCAAAATATGATTACACCAGTCAGCGTCGTCAAGCTTCTTAAAAATAGAAGACATTCTAATAAAATCGGGGCGAATACCCGAAACAGTCATTACATTCTTTTTCATTGCGGACATGTTGATACGATAGCCTATATAAAGTTAAGTATCAGCACTTATGTAAATACATCATGACAAGTCTTTATATTGTTGTAATTCGGTAATCTGGGTATACAGATCAGGTATATTCATCATTGCACAATGATTATGCTTACTTAAAATTGTCTTGTCCACCATGGTTTCTGTTTCATGTGCAATAATCTTGTTGTTAAGTCCATAAATATCATTGATCATGCCAACGATTTCATATTTTGAAACAGGCCGAGGCGAAAACATATGTCGAACCCCCTTCCAATAGTGTTTATGCATCATTATTTTTTCGATAATCTTAGATAGTTGTAGACAAGTTACCCCGTTCCAATAGTGGTTTGTAAATCCTTTTATTTCTTTATCCTGATGACTTTTTACCCACTCTAAGAGAGAATACTTGTTTTTCAGTTCTTCACCTATAATAGATGTTCTGATCACAGTTGCATCAATACCAAGTTCACCAAGTGATTTGGATACACCATAATCATTCGTTTCATCGTGAATACTGTCTTCAGTGTACGATCCACTTGTGCCTGAAAAAACACAATCGGTTGTTATATGAATATATTTTGTGCATGTTATCTTACATGCAGTCGCAAGCATATTCGGAAAAAGCGAATTAATTCTGAAATACGCCCGATTGCTGGTATCATTCACGTTTTTAGATTGAGGAATGATCCCCATACAATTAATAACCACATCATCGCTTGAAATACTAACATCATTTCCGTGAAGAAATTTTATAATAAAATCAGTATCTACCGAATAGGCGTCGATTTCCGATCGTGTTACTTCAATGACCTCAAACTGACTGTTTTTTTTTAAATAACTTGTCATATATCTACCCAACATTCCGGTAGAACCGAATACGAAAACTCTTTGCATATAGAGATAAATAACACTAGTTTTTATCTTTATTACCGCATTATATCATTTGCATATTAAATGTATTTCTTAACCAATTCATCAATAAGACATTGAGGACTAGAAGACTTCAACTTATCTAAATCGAGATTATTACAATAATGTTTTGCGTCGGCTGCTCCATTAAACCAATGCACGCCAAAGACATCTGGGTCTGTCTCAACTGAAACAGCCTTCACGGAAGGATCTTTATACATTTTGTCTAATTCATTCCATTTCATTGGAAGATAACACTGTGCATCTTGCATACCTAGCTCAGTAAGCTTCATCTTCTGTAAAACTGGCTTGGCATTCATATAATTTTCCTTGTTGAAAATATACTGAAACATTTGACAACCTAAACATTGATATTGATCTGGATTATAAAACTTTTCAATGTTTTGTAAAATACCGCTCAAAATAGAATTGTGTTTCCGACCAAGGAAAAGACCAATTGGAATAACATAACGATTGGCCTCCTCCCATAAATAGCGATAAATTAGCATTTTTTTATCACCCTTCACATGTGTCTTATGGTATTTTTCAACATTGTTTGTATATACAATATCGAAATCACTCCATAGTCCTCCATATTTATTAAGCACATACAATCGGAAAAAATCACTCTTTATCACCTCCGATGCATCCTTGTGTTTGAATGGAAGATTGTTAAAATCTATGTAATGAATATTTACATTCAATATTTTCTTTAATTCGTCGAAATAATTTTTTCCAGTGTATTCATCTTTTTGTTCATTCGTTGTCCAAGACTTTGTCTTTACTGGATCCTTGGGGCAAAATACATTGATCTTCCATCCAGTATGATACCGATTAAAAGAGAGAACAGTAAGAAGATTTAAATATGAAAAATTAGATCCATCCCAATAAAGGTGCAATAGCTTAGGAAACTGCATGTGATGTTCTTCATGATATTTTACGTTCCTCTCGTATAGTGCCTTATTTTTTTCAATTAATGCTTTGTGTTCCTCTTGGGTAAACTTAGATTCTGCGTCACGAGGATGCCATTGGTGAACCACAAACCCAACGTCGGGGCTAAGAGTTTGGATTTTCAGCCCCAGGTTTACTGAAATAGACAATAGGATCTCATTGTCATCAAACCATGCACCCTTTGCAAACTCCTCGTCAAATCCTCCTAACATCTTGAGATTATCATTCATCATTGCGGCACAGAAGTGGTAGTGAACTGGGCGAGTAGTAGGGTGGTTATACCAACAAATATTATTTTGTGCATTAAAATTAGGATCGTTTACTAGGTGGATATTTTTCAACAAATTATCTGTAAAATCTGCACTGGTACAGTTGTATGCAGAAAAGGCGAAATAGTCGTTGTGCCCTAGGTTTGATCGCAGATGTCCAAGCAAATTACCAAAATGAATACACTCTGGATTTTGAATGACAACAATCTTTCCTTTGGCCTCCCTAAACCCCTTATTGTAGACAGTAGAAGGATTAATACGGTTTCCTTTCTCTTCGGCAGTTATTTTGATGAGATTGATCGGATAATCATATCCTTTTACTAACTCGTCGAGAGAATGCTCTGCGGTGCTATTATCGTCCACAATGATGACTTCGTAGTTATACTCTCCGTAAGTTTCTTTAAACTTATCTAATGTATTGGTAAGCTGAGGTTTTCGGTTATAGTATCCCATTACAATTGAAAAATCATACTCGTATTTAAACATCTTTCACAGACGATGCCTTTCTAGAAAAATGTAACAAAATATCTAAGTAATTATTACGTATAATATCTAAGTCATTCCTGTTTTTTCCAAATATACACATACTCGTCGTAACTGTTTTTTTTTGTTTTTACTAATAAGAACTTATCTTGACACTCCCCAAATAATTTTAATAACACGGTTTCATACACATCAGTATTAATATTTATGATAAAAAATCCGCCACAACACAATCCCTCCCATAAAGAGAGAAATATACGCCGATAGAACCCCTCCCACTCTTGTGGGGATCGTTTGGAACTTCCCCTGTAGATTTCAATATTTTTATAGGGCGGAGACGTGCACACCATGTCATACGGATATGTTTTCGCATATTCACCATAATCTATATCATCGCTATTTGCCACTCTCATCGTGGTTTTCTCTCTTTTGTCTTCATCAATCAAATCATTTATCATGAAAGTATACATTGCCTTCAAATTATGATTTATATCAAATCCTCTATATTCTATCTTCATCATTGCCGCCGCGGCCAATCGTCCACCGAACCCGCAGAATGGATCGATCACACGAGTGCATGGATATTTTTTATATATGCATAATGCATTCGTTATTTTGAATGCATTTATCCTGCCGAAACAAAGCCCATAAATATAATAGTAACGTTTTAATAAACTGTCTCGATATCGATTATTATTTTCGCAAAAGGTAAGAAGAGTTTGTATATACTTTTTCTTCTTGTAATCTTCAACATCGCGTAAAAAATCAAAGAAGTTTATCCCTTTGTTACCAATGGTATGAAGTCTCTCTGTGAAGAAATAATAGTCTATAGTGTCACACCCAACTTTGCTCCGCCCTCCTATGTTCTCCAAATCTTCCAGTGTCATATTTGATAACATGTTCCATTCTCTCTTCACTTTATCAAATGGTATTGTTTTTATATTTGCCGATATCTCGTTGTGCTTGGTATGATCAATAATAGTATCAGACATATATGACATAGATTTGACAGTTAGATGTTGTTTGTTGTTTATTGTTTATTTATCATAGTTATAGAAATAAACAATCAATAATGACCTTAAAGTTTTTCAAAAAACATGGATCCATCTTCTGATACCCGTTCTAACTCCTTGAGTTGCTCAGGCGTGTTCACTCCTTGGAGTTGGTATTGGTTTATTTGTGGAACTTCCACTACTTCGGTTGAAACATTGTCGCGTATTAGCATATAAAATAAATCTGTCAAATAAAACTCTTTTTGAGCGTTGTCGTTTGTTAAAAGAGGAAGATAACGTTCAAGATCACCAAACGTAAACATATATAGCCCACAGTTTACCATATCAATCTGTTTTTCTTTTTCGCTACAGTCTTTCTGTTCAACAATTCTTGAAAACTGGTTACGCTCATCCATTACAATTCTTCCGTAACCAGTTGGGTCGCCCATCTTAGTAATTGCCAATGCAACGTTTTTATCTACATTTCTCATTTCGTTTATCATTTCGGTTGAAATAAGAGGAACATCTCCTGATAATACGAGTACCTTTGTGTGATTGTAACAGGTTTTCGATAACGCATCCAGTGTGCATTGCATTGCATGCCCAGTTCCTTGGGGATTAGGTTGATCAACCAGCAAAAGAATAGAAAACTCCTTTTCAGACAAGTTCTCCTTGAGCGTCTCGCTTATAATGTCTCGAAAAATACCCACAATAATAACGATTTTGATTGGATGTAATGCAAGTGCCGTTTTTATGATTTTCACAAGCATAGGCTCACCCGCGAACTTGTGCAATACCTTAGGGACATCCGACCGCATTCGCTTCCCCATACCACCAGCCATAATAACAGGAACAAAATCTGTGGCCATTCCTGTCGTCTGCCGAATACTACTATATACAATACATTTTTCTATATTTAAATATATTTAAACACCACATGTCTAAATATATATACATGAAAACATTGCCAATCGAAATAATTTCAGAGCATATAATGCCATACTGTTACCGTCCACAACCACCAGATCTTTTACAAGATATTCGCAGTTTTTCGAGCGATTATAATGTTGTTAAAATGTGTTCGCTGCTATTTTTAACTGAAAACGAAGACGGTAATGACGTAACTACTGCAAATAATGCGTTTATTATGTCATTTTTTTTGAATATTATTCATTTTTGCAACGACGCAAAAGATGTCAGGGAAATACCAACGATTAAACTTGGATCTATTCTTAGAAGACATGTCATGAAGAGAGATAATTATACGATGGAAATATATGACAGCATAATAATGACATACCATCTACCCATTCAACAAAAACAACGAGTTATCAAGTATTTATGGGGACTTCTTACACCATCTGAACGGACAGAGTTTATAAATACATACTACATCGATAAGTTTGATTTTGATGATTAAATAATTATAATAATACGTATTATGATTTTAATAAATATAATACATATTATAAACATCATATGTGTGGAATTATAGCAGCACTATGCACTACGCCAAATAAATGCTCGACTATTCTATTTAGTGGATTAAAATATATGCAAAATCGAGGCTACGATTCCGCGGGGATCTGTTCGATGTCCTCCGTTGACGGCATTTGTCACCCCATTACTACCAAGTTTGCGTCCGATGAACAAAACAGTGCTCTACAGTTAATAGAACCACATCTCTCGGCACATTCAACATCCTTCATTGGATTTGGACACACTCGCTGGGCTACGCATGGGGCAAAGACTGATCTAAACTCACACCCACACACAAGCACCAACGGAATATTTACAATAGTTCACAACGGAATATTGGAAAATTATCGTGATTTAAAATCTTCTCTCTTCGAGAAAGGTATGAGTTTTCATAGCGAAACAGATACGGAAGTCATTGCTAACTTATTAGAAACTATATACGTTGACAATGGTTATAGTAAAGATATTTCGGGCGTAGAACAGTGTATAAATGCCGCACAAGAGAGAATGTCGGGATCGTGGGGACTGGTTATTTTTTGCAATGATACGCCCAATAATCTATTTTGCGTTAGACATGGGAGCCCGTTATTAATTGGTAAAACCGACACAGAAATAATCGTGGCATCCGAACAATCAGGATTTGGAAATCGCATTAATGAATACTTTATTTTGAATACCCAAGATATTTGCACACTCACTCTATCCGAAGACATGGCCAGGCTCAGTATATCCACAGGAAATACATATACGATGAAGAATGCGAACCAACAACTTATTCGCGATAGTCCTTCCCCTTACCCCCATTGGACAATACGAGAAATAAATGAACAACCAGAAACTATTAAAAATGCGATTAGTATGGGGGGAAGGGTTTTGTCTGATACGACTGTTCACCTAGGTGGTCTAGACAATTACAAAGACGTTATTAAAAAAACAGATAATCTTATTCTTCTCGGATGCGGAACTTCTTATCATTCTGGCATGATAGCAATGAACCATTTCAAAAATATATGTGACCTTAACTGTGTATTTTTATTCGATGGTGCAGAGTTTACCAGCAAAGACATACCCCGTAAAGGTAATACAACTGCTATTTTTATTTCACAGTCTGGGGAAACAAAGGATCTGCATAGATGTATTTCTATTGCGAAAGAACACAATGTTTTCACCGTTGGCGTTGTCAATGTTGTGGATTCGTTAATTGCTCGGGAAGTAAACTGTGGGGTATACTTGAATGCAGGCACCGAAGTCGCGGTAGCTTCTACGAAAGCCTTCACATCGCAAACATTAGTGCTAACCATGATCGCGGTTTGGATTGCTCAACAGAAAGAAATATATAGCGTAAAGAGAGAAGAATATATACGTGATATCCGAAACCTAAGTCGCGATATAGAATGTGTTTTGAAAATAGGAGATAAACTTATCACAGATGAAGTAATCGATATGTTCAAAAATAAACGCAGTTGTTTTTTACTTGGCAAAGGAATGGGTGAAGGCACCTCTCGAGAAGGAGCGTTAAAAATAAAAGAGATTGCGTATATTCATACGGAGGGATATTCATCATCCGCCCTGAAACACGGTCCGTTTGCGTTACTAGAAACTGGTTTCCCAGTGATTATATTTGTGCCATCTGATGAACATTTTTCCAAAAATTATAACGCTCTTCAAGAAGTAGCCTCTAGAGGGGCAAACATTATCTGCGTTCACAATAGTATCGACACATTAAACGATGGGTTTATTAAAGAAGATATTGCTTCTCTCTTTGATAGTGTAAAACATTCTCTTTGCGTTCCATTTAATAAAACGTTTCAAAGTCTTGTTAACATCATTCCTATACAAATACTCGCGTACAAACTATCTATTAGTAAAGGAATTAACCCCGATAGGCCAAAAAATCTAGCGAAGGTGGTAACAGTAGAATAATTTCTATCTATATTATATAAATGGCTAGTCGTATTGGAGTATCAAAGGTTCCGACACCTAAACACGGTCAAATTATTAAAAACCCCGGGTTTAATAGGAAATCATATGTTGTTAAAGTTAAGGCATCGGACACTAATAAGCCTGCCACAACACATAAGAAAGGGGGAAACCGAAAACACCAAAAGAAGTCGCACGGCACAAAGCGACGCAACACAAAGCGACGCAACACAACGCGACACGGCACAAAGCGACGCAACACAACGCGACGCGGCACAAGAAAACTCCGAAGATAATTAACCGTCACATAACTTGTCGCTATCGTGATGCAATCCTGATGTGCGTAATGTTTACTTATGTGTAACAATAGTAATAGTAATAGTAATAGTAATAGTAATAGTAATAGTAATATAGTATTTATTAATACATAGTATATATAAGGATAACTACCTTATTCATATGAATATGTTATTTATAAATAAATATTATATTACAAGAACAGGCGATTTTGCTACAGATGCAAACAAAAAACTAGGGTATACCATGCTTGGAGTTTGCCTTTGTTATCATGATTATATCGAACGGGGAACGCTAGAATATGCATCGATTTTCATGGGGGCAAGTTTATTTTGGACAGCAATTGAACTGTTTTTGAATATGACTAAAAGTCGGCTAATCAAACCAATGGTACTACAAGTAAGAAGACGAGTGAGAATACCAGTCAATAAGTACATCGGGATTGCCCTTCAAGGAACGCAAGAGGGGGGCGTAGTTACTGTGATTGGTCTTTATTTCGGAGATAGATCGCGATCCATTCATTATCAAACCATATATCATATTATTATTCTTTATATGATACTAAACATGACATGTAAGAAATCGAACTTAAAAACAAGATCAAGAAGGCAAATTAATACTTGCAGTTCACTATCAATTATGGGAACCGTTACGTTATATAATGCAGCGACCCTTTACTATAATCAACGCCATCTATATCGAATACTTAATATGTTTTTATCCATGATATACATCAGTTCCATATGGACGTACGTGTCTTACAAGAAAATGTTCCGAAATGTGGAGACAGAAAGCTTTCACACCGAAACAAACGACTATGAACTTGATACTTCAACCAACAAAACAGTATTTAATGTTCTCGCTTATGATGTAATTTTTGAGATAGGAATTGCGTATATCACATTTTATAATTTATTCATCGTGCATTTTCCATTTTTTATGTAGCCACCATATGAATAACATAATTCAAAATAACTCGTATTATGTTATTACCATTCTATTATGCAAGAGACTTGCATTTTGTATTACCGAACAAAAAGGTTATCAACGAAAAAGACTTTTTATATTCGGCGTGTTGTCGCTTAAAATAAAGAAGAAATCCAATGATAACCACTCCACAAACACCAATAAATAGATTGTCCATCATATTCTTCAAAAAAGGTACAATCTCTACATTCTCGCGTATTTTTTCATAGTATTCGACATAATTTCGAATAACTAAAATAAAAAATAAGCCCACCAACGCGGCAATAGTGAAAGCGATGTCCATTTTATTAAAGAAAATAAAGAACATCCATATCATAACACTTTGCAAAGCAACACTATGCGGACTGATAGCTCCTTCAGATGATGCAAATCCAAGTGAAAAATAAATAATCATAAGAATGACTATGTTTTTAACATACATATTTTCAGATAACAGCTTTTGCAATTGGCAGCTTAATGTCTCTGCGACAAAGTTACCAGACACCGCAACTAATAATAAAAATATCCCAAGAATGAACGACAGATCAAAATGTTTGCTCGCATCACTTGACATTATCAATGTTATTTATTATAGCACAACATTTATTTTGATAAAATTATTCATTGTACGACAGTCTATCTAATATATCTATATTACGTGGTGATTTCACAATATTTCTTAATAATTGTTTGTGGAACAAGCGTGTTTTTATACTTTTCTATTTTTTTATGACACTTTCCAATAGTAACCTCGCTGATTTCACTGACTAGTTTCACCTCTCGTTTTGAGATTGATATACCACACAATTGTATAATGAAATAGATAATTCCTGCTGCAATTGAATGTGGTGTATTTTCGGGCATAAGATTTAATTTATCTACCTTGATACTGATAAAATGACAAAGACGGGTGAGTTCCTGGTTCATATTTAGACGACTACAATAACGTTCAATAAAGTCATCTGGAGTTGTTTTATTTAATACGGTTTTATCGGTATTGTCCATATCTTTTTCAATCACGTTAATGATCTGTTGTACATTTTTACACCCTCTTGTAGCATTTTGCACATCTAAATGAAAGATAGATGCGATTTCTTTGGGCGTGCGAGGATTATTATTAACGCGACATGATATGTAAATAGATCCACCCAGAATACTTTCCCTGTTTTCTCCACGAAATGTCTGATAATACTCGGAAATCTTTTTGTGATATCGTAGAGCATCGTCAATAATAAGTTTGGGCATGCCCGCGTTGTGTGCCATCGTATAAATAACCTGAAACTCGTCATACTGAGATTTTTCTTTGTAAGGCATCGACTGCCATTCTGTATATCTGCGGATTTTTCGCATTTCATATGAGGTGTGTCCGTTACATAGTACCTTGCACCCGTATGAAGATTCTTTAAGAAGCGGGTTTATCGGCATACCACATCGGGTGGGATCCCCACTTTGGTTGTCATCTGCTCCGTAATATCTCCATTCCGCGGTCTGATCAGTCGTATCTTTATAAATAATTCCACATTTTGTGTTTGTGCAAGTTAAAAACCCTTCTTCTGAAAATGCTAAACTAAATGAACACTGATCACAGCATTCTCGATCACCACATTCTCTGTATATACATTCTAGACTACTTGTTCCCTTTGATTTGTCTCCGACTTCTGTTTCAAACACATCCCATAGTTTCACTTTGTCGTGTAATGTTCTCCCGCTTTTATTCTTTTTACTTGTGTATTTTGGCATTGTATACCAAAGTTAAGTTAAACCTATTTAGTGAGCGGATATTTATTTTCCGTATTTACGGCATTAAACATTCAATTTATAAAGATACAGTTTATTAACTCATATAAAATCTGTAGTTATCTTATACTATCTTACTGAAAAGAAATGGGAAATACCTTCACAAAATCAATACATAGCGACAATACTCATCAAAAGGGAGGTTCTCGTTCAATCTCAGAACAAGAAATGTCTGCTCTACGCGATGGCGATGTTCTCGATATCATCGTATCTCACTACATACTAACAATGAATATGGAAAGCTTATCAGATTTAAATAAGGCTGGAAAATGTCAGGAAATTACTCAACTTACAAACGAAGCATTTACAAAAAAAGCAACGATTGGTGACATACTTGCAAAATATAATGACATGTTTAACATGAATAAAACTGAATATCAAGCACACATGTGTTCAGATATAATATCTGTATACATGAATATTGCTAAAATATACTCGGTGATTGTTTCTGCAATACGTCCTAGTTATGAATATAAGGATGAAAAGGGAGATATTCAAACTAGAGCTATATTTGACGAAAGCGTTGATGTATTTGGCGAAGATCTTGCATTATCTAAACTAAGTTTTTGTGGAGCGAAAATACAAAGTCTTACAGGAAATGGTAATGTGTGTCATCAGGACAATAATTCGATGGAGACCCATTTAGACATCCCGGAACTCTATGATCTATTTTGCGATGCTGAATATGACATAGAGACGGGGACGTTTCTGGGAATGTCGGCAGAAACCAAAAAAGAATATAGGCAAAGTCTAGAAAAGTTTTACAAGTTATTTACGGGAAACTCTTCCCTTCCTGATCATATACATAGGTTTGGGGACATACCATTAACGGACTATAATAAAAGTAATATATGTAAATATCGCAACTTTAATGCTGACGATTGTTATGATGCTATTGGAAACAAAACGACCTGCCCAGCTAAAAAAGAAAAGAATATTCCACCACAAACATCTATTCAACAGAAAGAGAGACTTTTAGAAACATATGCAATCAACTTGAGAAATATGGTATCTAATGTCAACGCCCGTCAAGCAAAGCTCACATCAATATTAAACGAACTATTTGTCTTCGATAAATCTATATCTGATCAAGTAAGAGTTAATAATAAAGTCACTGCAGAGAGAGTAAAAGAACTTACTCGAACTGTTCGAGAACTTGTAAATCAAATAAACCTGTCTTGTAGTATTGATTACATGAACGGGATCAAAGTATATGAGGCCATTATTGAAATGCAGGCACTTGATACAAGCATAAAGCAGATAGAATACATTAAAAAACTCCGCGAAATAATAAAAAATCCATCATCTGGATAAAGTAACCTACTTGGTTACCTACGGCGTATTCTTTATCTTGTTCATATCAAATAGAAATGTCTCATCATATACCATATTTCCTTTTGGTTTATAATTATCAATTGGTGTATATTTCTTATCTTTCTCTTTTGTTGCAACACTCTGTGTCTTAGACTTCTGGAAAACATTCTGTCCCGATTTAAAGACAATATTGGTTCCCGATTGACTGGTGTTACTTCTCGTGGGATCTATATTCCCAATATTGTATTTGTTATTTGTTTCATAATCAACATCTGGTTTTGGCGTTAAATCATTTCCTTGATTATCATATACTCGTCCCGTTTTTTCCTTTATTTCTTGAATAACGTAATTGGGAACCCAATGCTGCCATGTTATCATGAGTGTGTTCGGGTGAAAATATTGAACTCTAAACCCATTCGTTTTTAGTTTATCCATTATAAATGCAATACACATTCCTTGATCATAAGAAGGAATGCCTAACATTATTTCTGGCACAGTAAACCAGCATAATTTCTCTCCCGTTCTTTGTCTAGAAGTAGTTTGTATTCTAGCATGAATTCTTTTCAACATTTTACTAAAAGTTTTTAACTGTTCTACATCCTTTTCCCTCTTTTTTTCATATAAATCATCCATATTTATATGATGATCTTCAATATCTTCATCATATTTATGAAGTGTAAATATATTTTCCATTGTATAATTTCATATACGAAAAAAATATAATAAATGGAATGCACTCTATTAGAATAAAGATACGTTGAATACTAAAATATGACAATCAAGCATCTTGTTTTACCGGGTGGAGGAGCAGCATCAATTCGTCTTCTCGGAGCACTAAAAAAGTTACATGAAAACGACATATGGAATGAAAAAAATATAGAATCGATCCATTCTGTATCTGCAGGAACATTACTTGCCGTGTTGATTGCTCTCAAGTTTGATATGGAAACGATTGTTGATTACATGATAGGTAGACCGTGGGACAATGTTTTTCAAATAAGTCTGATGAATATTTTTGATGTATTCGCAAAAAAGGGATTTTTTGGAACAGAAACTATCGAGACATTTATGAAACCATTTTTTAACACCAAAGATATATCTCTTGATATAACTATGCAGGAGTTCTACGAGCTTACTGGAGTAAAACTATTTTGTTATGCGGTTGAAATTAATTCATTTCAGTTAATTGCCATTTCAAATGAAACGTTTCCCGATCTCCCTCTTCTTAAAGCAGTTCACATGTCCGCGGCATACCCTCTGATGTTATCACCAGTGATATTAGATGGAAAATGTTATGTTGACGGAGGAATAATTACAAACTATCCCATCACGCAATGTCTTAAGTTATATCCTGACAAAGAAGAAGTTCTTGGTATAGGCGGATCAACGCACGGAACTTATAATCGCGACATAACAGAAGATACAACTTTGTTTGAGTATTTACTTGAACTTATATACAAGATCGTTATCAATGTATACGAAAGGAGAATAGATTTTCAGAGTAGAGAAGATATTCCAAATTATGTAGAAATAGAGATACCGTCTGTTACAATTACCAACTTACAAAATGCATTCAGTGATATCGAAGAACGAAAAAAGCTGTTAAACGACGGGGAAACATCTGCACAAGAGTTCGTCGACAAAAAATGTATAGATAACTGTCAATCAGAAAAAGAAGACGATAAATCAGATGACGAAGAACTATGTGTAGCTATTGATAAACAAACTAGGGAAGATGTTTGGTCGAAAAAGTTTGAAATATCGGATACTCCATGGTGTTTTGATAATATGCCTATTGTATAGTGAAAATACACGACACAATTCAAGGATGTTTTTTAATTCTGGGAGCAGTTGTATTTTTTTCAACAATATCATCCGAACTTCTTCCAACATTTGTATACCGTATCGTATAAAACGGTGGCTTGTCATGATGAACATCTACAACTGTTGACTTAATAAGTGGATCAGTAAAATTGGGTATATACCAAACAGTGTCACCTTTTTTGTGAGTATATATTGGATTTATAGTAAAGCAAATATCCGTTGTATTCTGATAGCTTTCCTCGTATTTTTTACCTTCATATATGTGAACTTTTCTTCTCAATATATCTAACTCCCTATTCAACTCAGGTGTATGCGTTTTTTTAAGATTATTTTCATACTCTACAAAACATAATGGTTTTGTATATGAAGTTTGCTTCGTAAAAAGGTTTACATAATATACTTGATTTCTAGTATTCATGCACATGACCCATGGTTTTGTATTCGGCAAGATACCTTCTGATAATGGTGTAGTGGGCGTTTGCCCAGATTGGTTGGGTTC
>Ga0206129_10001015_pt1 | contig 39786 bp, 35 predicted proteins | sample Helgoland_Spring_8_FD_148616 | JGI IMG/M metagenome (GOLD analysis project Ga0206129, IMG submission 148616) | Pelagic subsurface seawater microbial communities from Kabeltonne, Helgoland, North Sea - Helgoland_Spring_Bloom_20160502_2 | ecosystem: Environmental > Aquatic > Marine > Epipelagic ...
GGGTAGTAATCAATTGCGTATTAGATGATTCTGCTTGGTTCGCTACATACATTTCAGCTATCCGTTTGGATGCACCCATTACATTAGACGGATTAACGGCTTTGTCTGTTGAAACCATGACAAAATGGGCAACCTTATTTTTTATAGCCACATCAACTACATTCTTCGTTCCTAAAATATTATTAAGTACAGCCGCAGCCGGAATGGTTTCCGTCATATAAACATGTTTATATGCTGCTGCGTGAAACACAACATCAATCGTATGTGCTTTAAAACACTGCTCTACCGTAGCGTAATTAGATACTGAACGTAATAAAAACTCAAATTGAGTCGTGTGCTTTGTTTTGAATAATTCATTTTTCAGGTCGAATAACGGAGTTTCGGCTTGATCGAATAAAATAAGTTTATGGGGTTTGAATTTTAGTAATTGGCGCACAATTTCGCTTCCAATAGAACCAGCAGCGCCTGTCACTAAAATGGTTTTATCTTGGTATTGTAAAACGTTTTTTTGAAGGTCAATATCGATTGCATCTCGTCGCAATAAATCTTCAATGATAATGGGCTTTAGGTTCCCGACAATGCCTTGACTGTTTGCCCACTGGTCAATTGCTGGAACTGTAAAGATTTTAACACCTTGTAATTTAAAAAAATTGAAGACTTCATTTTTCCTCTTTTGAGAAATCTTGTCTGTAGTAATGATCACTTGATCGATGTTTTGTTGCTCTAAAGTTTTCTTTAATTTTTCGTCTAAGGCAAAAACAGAAATCCCTTCGATACTCCGACCTACCTTGGACTTATCATCATCAACGAAGGCAAGTACATTAACCGAATTACTGTCATCTAAAGCTCTTTTTGCCATCAGACCATTAACTCCTGCTCCAAATAAGATAGTAGCCGTAAGTTTTTGTTCTTTGGAGACACGAGCGTAGAGAAGTTTTACAATGAGACGATACAGTGATAAAAAAGAAAGGCTAAAATAAAACAGTAATAACAGGTAGTTATAGTGGGCTCTTGTATTTGCTTTTACATAAATCGCATAAATTACTAAGGTTAGCATCAAGCCAATTGTGATTTTTCCAATATCGATGAATGTGGTAAAGCGAAGTAGCATTCGATAGCCTCTCACCAAAGTCAAACAGGAAAGTGCAAGAATTATAAAGACGAACTTATCTGTTAACGAGCGAATTACTAAATTGGAACCATTTAAATACAAGAGAACCTCTATGGCTAGAAAAAGGCAAATCCCATCCAATACATAGGCGTATTTTTTAGAATAATGGTATTTAAAAATCTTCTCAAACATATGGGTTTGGGTTTATAAATTCAAAAAAGTTTGAATTGATTTTTGAATTCGCTCTTTGTCATGGTTTGTTAAATTACTCCCCGAAGGTAAGCATATTCCTTTTTGAAAAAGTTGTTCAGCGATCGTTCCTCCAAAATAAGCTGCACCTTTATACAATGGCTGCATATGCATGGGCTTCCATAAGGGGCGACTTTCTATATTATCTTGCTCTAAATGTAAACGGAAATCTTCTGGAGATAATTTTTTATTTTCTGACTGTTCCAATAAAATACAACTTAACCAACGGTTGGACATGTACCCCTGCGGTTCTTCTAAAAACTGAACTCCGTCTACATTTTTGAAAAGGTCTTCGTAGAATTTATAATTTGCTCGGCGTGCCGCTACACGATCATCTAAAACCTGAAGTTGACCTACACCAATCGCCGCTGCAATATTAGAAATTCGATAGTTGTACCCTAAGGTAGAATGTTCGTAATGCGGAGCATTATCTTTGGCCTGCATTGCCAGAAAACGAGCTTTGGCTATTGCTGATTCATCATTGGATTGTAATGCACCACCTCCAGAGGTTGTGATGATTTTATTTCCATTAAAGCTCAAAATTCCAAAGACTCCAAAAGAACCACAAGCTTGACCTTCAATTGATGATCCTAGCGCTTCGGCTGCATCCTCTATGATTGGAATTTCATAACGTTCCGCAAGGGCACCTATCTCTTTCATCTTGGCTGGCATCCCATAGAGGTGCACAACGAGAATTGCTTTGGGCTTTTTACCGCATTTTATAAAATGCTTGATTGCTGTCTCCAAAGCCTCGGGACACATGTTCCATGTTTCGGTTTCAGAATCTATAAAAACAGGCTGTGCCTGTTGGTATGAGATCGGATTTGATGAGCCGATAAAAGTAAAGGATTGACAAAGCACGATATCATCTTTGCCTACATCCAGTAAACGAAGCGCTAAATGAATTGCTGCGGTTCCAGACTGAACCACAGCCGTATGTTTTACTTGGGTATAGTCTGATAAATCACGTTCAAATTGATTGATGAAAGGACCTACAGGAGCAACCCAATTGGTTGCAAAAGCCTCTTGTACATTCTTCAATTCCTCAGTTCCCATATGGGGAGAGGAAAGCCATATTTTAGATTGCCCCATATGAATTGATTATTTTTCCTGGATTCCCAACAACAGTTGCTCCATCAGGTATGTTTTTAGTTACAACTGACCCCGCTCCAACAGTTGCTCGTTTTCCAATTTTAATTTGGGGTAAAACAACAACTCCAGCTCCAATAAACGTTTCATCTCCTATTTGGACACCCCCACAAAGGGTAGCATTGGGTGCAATATGAACAAAGTCTCCTAAGACACAATCGTGATCAATACTACTCGCTGTATTAATGATTCCATGTTTCCCGACCCGAGTTCCTCTTTGAATTACCGCATGATGCATAACAACAGATCCTTCGCCAACTAAACCGAGACGATCTATACTTGCTGAGGGATGAATTAGTTTGCCAAAAACGTGTTGTATCGTTTGGGCCAATTGTTTTCGGATTTTATTGTCTCCAATTGCTACAATAGCTAAAGCATTTGGAAATTGGTCGGGGTTATACTTATGAAAATTTTCGACTCCGTCCAAAGTTTCAATCTTGGAGTTAGAATCAAAAACAACTTCTAGATGAGAATTTTCTTGTGCTTCAATAATGCTCGACACAACTCGAGCATGACCTCCACCACCAATAAGAATAAATTTAGCTGTTTCCATTAAAGGGTTCCATTGTGATTTGTTCAGTGGCATTTATATCTTTCGTTTTAAAAACCTCAGTTAGGGTCATACACAGTATTTTAATATCCAAGATAAAACTTTGATGCTGTATGTACCAGAGATCGTAATCGAATTTTTGTTTCCAACTGATTGTATTTCTTCCGTTAACTTGAGCCCAACCCGTAATACCCGGTTTTACATCATGTCGTTTTTCTTGTTCTTTACTGTATAAAGGTAAGTATTCTGGCAATAAGGGCCGTGGTCCTACAAAACTCATATCTCCTTGGAGTATATTCCAAAGTTGTGGGAGTTCGTCTAAGGATAATTTTCTGACGATGTTGCCAATTGTAGTAGTTCGCTGCTTATCGGGCAACAACTCGCCAGAATTTGACCGTGTGTCTCGCATGGTCTTGAGTTTATAAATGGTAAATATTTTTCCGTGCTTCCCTGGTCGAGATTGACTGAAAAACGGAGAGACGTTGTTTTGGAGGAATAGAAGAAATAGTAAAACGAGTATTATGGGCATTAAAAGGCTGAGCAAAATAAAAGCAAAACAACAATCGAAAATCGGCTTAATTATACGCTTATAAATCATCTTCTAATTCTTTATATTCTGCTAATAAAGCTTGATAAAATATTTGTTTACCAAACTTTTCTGCGATTCCTTTACGGCTGTTTGCAGCGTACAACTCTCTTTGGCTTGTATCGTGCTTCATACTAAACATGGCTTTTTGGAGCGCCTTTGTGTCTTTTTTAGGGATAATAATTCCATTGATTTGATCTGTAATTATCTCATTTGAACCATTAATATTGCTAACAATACAAGGAAGTTCCATTGAAGCAGCTTCTAAAACTACGTTAGGAAAGCCTTCCCTGTAGCTTGGGAAAACAAAACAAGAAGCGATTGCAAAATAGGGTCGAACTTCTTCTTGATACCCAACTGAAATGATCCGTTGATTATTTTTTATTTTAAGTAGAGTTTCTTTTTTCAGAGGATCCAATTCTTTTTCAAATGTCCCAACCAATAAAAGTTTAATTTTTGGATCTTCATCACTAAGATTAGAAAATGCTTCTATCAACTCATTAATTCCTTTATCACCAACTAAGCGGCCTATAAAAATAAAAATAAAGTCCGTTGGATCAATATTCAATTGCTTTTTTAGGATATTATTTTCTTCTTTCGAAAAATGCTCTTTTGAAAAATGTGAGACATCGACTCCATTGGACGAGCCATTTGCTAAAACTCTCATTTTTGTATTGGACGCAAGCTTTATGTCGATCATATATTTTTTTAGCCCAAAAGAGTTCGGATATATCCTGTGTGAACAAGCATAAACTACTTTTTCCACAAAATATAGAAGATAGTATTTCAAGCCTCTTTTTTCCATCAAAGGAAGGCCAACTACATCGTGCATCCGAATGGGTACTCGCGCTAAAAAAGCGGCCAACATTCCTATTAATCCTGCTTTTGGAGTTTGTGTATGCACAATTAATGGTTGCTCTTTCCTTAAAAAGGAATAAAGTTTCCACAACGCTTTTAAATCTGAAAAAAATGTGATTTTTCGGGTTAGGGAAATCCCAAATGTCTTTGTTTGATTTGCCTGTCCAAACGCAACAAGTTCTTCATCATTTGAGGCAATTGCCGTAATGTTATAGTATGTCTTAAAAAACTCCCACTGACCATTCAGTAATTTTTCTAAGGAAACGGGAACTGTAACCACACGAAAAAGTTTTTTCATACTGTAAAGATAAAAATAGTCTTTCAATTAATTTTGAGACTTTCGTTTTAAATCATTAGTTAGCCAATAAATCGAAGATACTCTTGAGCTGTTGTTTTAAAGTCAAGCAGTTTTTGTTGACGAACAATTTCTTTCTCTTTTTCTTCCTCAGAAACAGGGTTCTCGAGTACAAATCCGAGTTTATCAATAAATTCACTACGTGTGTTCATAGAGTACCCAAATCTATAGTTGTCTAAAATTAATTTTGAATCTCCAGCTTCAAAGCCAATTATTGGGGCTCCAGATACAATGGCTTCAACTAAAACATTGGGATAACCTTCTGTATGGGATGTAAACAAAAGTGCCTTTGCCAATTGATATAGGGGATATATATTCTTGACGTTACCCAACAAAAAGACACGATCCCGAATTTGTTTCGGGATTTTATCGATTGTCCAACCACTTCCTGCAATTTTGAGGTTTATTCCAGGGTTTTCTAAAAAGAAGGTGCGTGTAATCTGAACTAAGCGTTTTGGTCCTTTTATTGGGTCGTAGCGGCCTACATAGAGAAAGAAGGGGTCAGTTTTCTCATCAACTCCGTTAACTTCTAGGAGATTTGAATTTTGTTTTTTAGCCAATCGATTTTGAATAACAGTACTGTTTTTTTTGGAAAAAAAATACATTTCATGAACTTCTTTTGCTCGATAAGAACAGTAAATTATTTTGGGCTGTTTTAAATGAGAGTAGAAACTGAAAGCAAAAAGCGCTAGTTTTTGATAGATCTGACTCCATCTGAAGCTAGAATGTCGAATATTCCAAAAAATGGGGTTTTGTGTTTTTAAGCGATATTTCAATTTATGAACGAGTAATATCGCTGGATACATCCATGCTATTATGGGTGCTTTTCGATTTTGAAGAATTATTTGTTTAACACCCTCAGGGTTTGTTCTCCAATCTACTATGGTTGCATATTTATTTATTGTGGCGTAATGGAAATCCTTCGTTGTTCCCTGAGAAGTAATAACAAACTGTTCAATCCCCTTGCCACTAAACTCTTCTATAAGACGAGTGAGTACGGTCTCTGCTCCTGCATTTTGAAGCGTTGGAATTATGTGGATCTGGGTCTTCAAAACTTAGAGGTATAAAAAATCTGGGTCTTTATATAATCCTTTTACATCAAATACAACTCCCTCATTTACGATTAGTTCCTTGGGGTTTATGGCATTAAAACAATCGTGGGAAACGGCTAAAATAACTACATCATACTTGTTCGTCGGAAGTGCTTCTAGTTTTTCAAAACCATACTCTTTTATAAATACTTCAGCATCAGCCTCAGGATCAAAAACCTCAACTTGAAAACCAAATTCGTTTAATTCTTGATACACATCAACTACTTTTGAGTTCCTAAGATCAGGACAATTTTCTTTGAAAGTTGCGCCCAAAATCAATGCAGATGAGTTTTGACTGTTTTTGTTTTGCTTCAACAACTGCTTCACTATTTGACTTACAATAAAGGTTGGCATAGAATCATTGATTCTTCGTCCTGCTAAAATCATTTCGGGAGTGTAGCCTAGTTCTTGGGATTTAAAAGCTAAATAATAGGGGTCTACCCCGATACAATGTCCACCAACTAAACCCGGGAAGAAATTTAAAAAATTCCATTTCGTACCAGCAGCTTTAAGTACTTCGTTGGTATCAATTCCCATTTTACTGAAAATGATAGACAGTTCGTTGACAAAGGCAATATTGATGTCTCTTTGGGTGTTTTCAATAACCTTAGCTGCTTCTGCAGTTTTGATGGTTGGTGCTTCGTAGATTCCAGCTTCGATGATGGAACCGTATAATGCCGACAGTTCTTTGAGTGTTTCTGGAGTTGATCCAGACACCACTTTGGTTATCTTGGTTATGGTATGTTTTTTATCCCCTGGATTAATCCGTTCGGGACTATAACCTACAAAAAAATCAATATTGAATTTCAATCCGGTTTTTTCTTCTAGAATTGGCACACATATATCTTCTGTTACACCCGGGTAAACGGTAGATTCATATACTACTGTATCACCTTTTTTCAGAACTATAGCTACAGATTCTGTTGCTTTTAAAACAGGGGTTAAATCAGGGCTTTTACTAGAGGTTACTGGTGTTGGGACAGTCACAATAAAAGTATTGCATTGCGAAATATCTGCTAATGTAGTGGTTAACTTTAATGAGGTTCCAACAACCGCCTTTAATTGTTCATTTGAAAGCTCGTTAGTGGCATCAAAGCCATTGTTAAGTTCTTCAACTCGTTTGGTATTGATGTCGAAACCGATAACATTATACTTAGATGCAAAAGCTGCTGCTAAAGGGAGTCCTACATAGCCTAATCCTATGAGTGCAATTTTAGGGTTCTTCATTATTTTAAATTATTGTAATACCAAGTTAAGGATTCTTTTAAACCTTGTTTAAAATCATGACTCGGATTGTAGTTTAATAAATTTTTTGCTTTTTGAATACTGGCTTGTGAATGGGGAATGTCTCCATTTCGATCGGGACCAAATTTGATCTCTATATCGGCAACAGACGGATCGAATTCAGATAAACCTTCGCGAATAAATTTTGTCATTTCTAAAATCGTGATTCGGTCACCAACTGCCGTATTGTAAATTTGATTAATAGCTCTAGAATTTTTAGTTTCTATTGCCAAATGATTCATCTGAATTACATTGTCTATGTATGTGAAATCTCTTGAAAAGGAACCCTCTCCGTTAATTTGAGGGGATTCTCCCTTTAAGAACTGACCAACAAATTTTGGAATTACAGCAGCATAAGCTCCATTTGGATCTTGTCTTCTTCCAAAAACATTGAAATATCTAAGGCCAATAGTTTGTAGCCCATAAGCTGAGCTATAAATATCCGCATAAAGTTCGTTTATGTACTTAGTAATCGCATAGGGTGATAGTGGCTTGCCAATGTTCTTTTCAATCTTAGGTAACGCCTTAGAATCACCATAAGTAGATGAGGAAGCGGCATAAACAAAACGTTTAATGTTGTTTTGCTTGCTAGCTTCTAGCATATTTAAAAACCCATTTACATTAACCTCATTTGAAGTTATTGGATCTAATAAAGATCGAGGCACTGAACCTAATGCTGCCTGATGTAAAACATAATCTATATTTTGGGTTGCTTGTATACAAGTTTCTAAGCTTCTAATATCTCCTTCTATAAAAGAAAAATTTGGATGATTTTTAAAGTCATCTAAATTGTAAACATGACCCGTTGCAAAATTGTCCAGACCAATAACAGTGTAGCCTTTTGCAAGCATGAACTCGCAAAGATTGGCTCCAATAAATCCGGCAGCTCCGGTGATTAGTATTTTCATGCAAATTTTCTATAAATTTAATATAAATTTAATATTATTATACATAATTTAACCTACCATATCTTATAAAAAAAAATGAATTTTAATTCATATCAGTTTCTCTTATTTTTCTCTGTAGTTGTCTCCCTCTATTGGCTGGTTTTTAGTAGGTCTTACAGGACCCAAAACTTGACTATTCTCATAAGTTCATGTGTCTTTTATTCATTTTGGGATTATAGGTTTTTGGTACTGATTTTTTTGTCTATTATTATTGATTTTTTTGTTGGTATAGAATTAAATAGATCTATTAAACCAAATAAGATGCTGCTTTATTCAAGTTGTTTTTTTAATCTAGGGATCCTTGCTTTTTTTAAATATTTCAATTTTTTTATTGATTCATGGGTTGATTTGTTTGAATCAGTTGGCTTTTCATTTAATAACAGTTGGTCATTAAAAATCATTTTACCTGTTGGCATTTCATTCTACACATTCCAAACAATGTCATATACTATTGATATTTATAGAAAAAAAATTAAACCAACATCCGACTTTATCGCATTTGCTTCGTTTGTTACTTTTTTTCCTCAGCTAGTCGCAGGACCCATAGAACGTGCATCTAGCCTTCTTCCTCAGATTTTGAAAAAAAGAAAATTTAATGTTGAACAAGCAACTGAAGGGTTTCGACTTATTTTATGGGGTCTTTTTAAAAAAATTGTTGTTGCCGACAACTTATCTCCTCTTGTAGATTCAATTTTTTCGAATTATGCTGACTTTGGTGGAGGAACATTAGCTTTAGGTGCATTATATTTTTCTTTTCAAATTTATTGTGATTTTAGTGGCTATTCTGATATTGCTATTGGAATATCAAAACTTCTTGGAATTGAATTAATGTCAAATTTCAAATTTCCATATTTTTCTAGAAATATTGCCGAATTCTGGCGAAGATGGCATATTTCTTTATCCTCATGGTTTAGGGATTATTTATACTTCCCTATGGGGGGTTCTAGAGGGAGTAAAATGAAATCAATTCGAAATGTTACTACTATTTTCGTAATTAGCGGATTATGGCATGGGGCGAACTGGACATTTGTTTTTTGGGGACTTGTACACGCATTGTTATACATCCCTCTTTTTTTAGGCGGTAACCATCGAAAGTTTAATCATGAAGTAGTAGCTCAAAACAGTATATTCCCTTCTTTAAAGGAATTAATTCAAATCATAATTACTTTCTTTTTTGTATTAACTGGCTGGGTTTTCTTCAGGAGTGAAACTATTTATGATGCTTTTCAATATTTATATATAATGTTCTTTCAATTTGACTTAAATTTTGCTTGGATAAGAGGTTTACCAATTTTATTTTTATTCTTGATTTTAGATTGGAGTCAAAGAAAAAATGAACGAACATTATTTAACCACAACACATTATTGCGGTGGTTTTTTTATCTTTTCCTTTCGCTACTTATTTTCTTAAATTTCGGAAAAACTAATGTAGATTTTATTTATTTTCAATTTTAATTATGCATCAATTTTTTAAAAAAATATTGCTTTTTTCATTCTTAATTATTTTAGTAAATATTCCTTTTTATCTATTCTATATAAATCAAATAAAGTCCTCCTCTCCTTATCAACTGCATAGAGAATTTAAAGCTATGACCAAACCATTAAATACATTGTTTATTGGTTCTAGTCATCTTGAAGCTGCTGTAAATACAACTGATTATAATAATTCTTTTAATTTCTCAAGCTCAGGACAAAGCTATGAAGAAAGTTATTTAATCTTGAAAAATCTTATTTCTCCTTCCTTAAAAAAAGCTGTTGTTTCATTTTCGCCTTTTAATTTTCATCAAACAAACAAAATACCCGTTTTAAATAACACATATTACGAATATCCTCTTCAGTCTAATAGTCTGTTTCTTCGATATGTTTTAGATTATACAAAATATGCTAGATTTTTTATTAAGCCTTTTCGTTTAAATAATACACAAACTGAAATTAATTTTGTTGATCATGCTAAAATTAAATCAGAGATTCATTTCAAATATGAAGGGATGAATCATGGTGAACAATATTATTCTAAAATTATAGAACTTTCAAAAAAACATGGGTTTGAGTTGATTTTCGTCACAACTCCCTTTTCTAAAGAATATTATATTAATTGTAATGAAAAAAAGAGCTGGGTTAATGATAAAATTAGAATTGCTAGAGATGCAAAAGAAAATGACTTTAAATATTATAATTTTGAGGAAATCTATACCCAAGATAATTCACATCATAAATTATTTAGAGATTCAGATCATCTAAATTCACTTGGTAGAATTAAGTTTAGAGATCACCTATATTCTATAGTTGGTTATAATTCGTCAAACTCTCAATAATTTTATTTGTTGCATCTCCTGTTCCATATAGATTAGATGTAAATTTTTTATTAAATTTATAATTTATAACCTTCTCAAGTATATTTTCAGTATCTGCACCAACAAGAACATTGAAGTTGGCATCTATCAACTCAACCCATTCTGTCTCCTCTCTGAGAACAACACAGGATTTAGAAAAAAAATACGATTCTTTTTGTAAACCCCCACTGTCTGTAATAATCATGTTACAGTTTTTAATCAACCATATCATTTCAAAGTACCCTACCGGATCAATAATGGTTAATTTTGATAGATCAATATTGTATTCCTTACATTTTTTTAATGTTCTAGGATGGATTGGTAAAATTATTTGGGTATCTTCATTAATCTGATCTAAAGCCTTAAAAATACTTAGTAACTTATTTTTATTATCTGTGTTTTCAGCTCTGTGGAGAGTACATAGAATATATTTTCTTTTCAGTTTTAAAACAGGCTTTTGAGCTAGTTTGAAATAAAAATCAGCTCCATCTTTCATGACATCACCAGTATTTACTATTGTACAGGGCATTTGATTATATCCCTCTAACTCTAAGTTTTCTATAGCTTTTTTTGTAGGACAAAAAAGCAGTGAACTTAATCTATCGGTAATGATTCTATTTATTTCTTCGGGCATTCTCGCGTTGTAACTTCTTAAACCTGCTTCAACATGAGCCAGTTTAATATTTAATTTACTTGCCACAATTGCACCCGCTAGAGTTGAATTAGTGTCTCCATATACAAGAACCCAGTCTGGATTTTCTTTAATAACAACTTCTTCAATTTTCTCCATCATCTGACCAGTCATTGAAGCATGTGATTTTCCCTTTACACCCAAAAAATAATCTGGTTTAGGAATTTTCATTTGATCAAAAAAAACATCACTCATATTCACATCATAATGTTGACCCGTATGAACTATGATTTCTTCAATTTCAATATGTTCACGAAAAGCACGACTTACTGTACCTGCCTTAACAAACTGTGGTCTCGCGCCTAAAATGGTAATTATCTTCAAAACATGATGGTTTTAGTTAATAGCTTTAATAAGAACTTGATTAATCAACTGAACATGTTCTTCTAGTGTTGGGAAATTATTTTCAACATATTTTTTACCTTCTATGCCTGTTACAGCTAATTTTTCTTTATTGTTAAAAGAATTTAAAAGCTCTTCACTCAGTTCTTCAATTATTCTTTGTTCTTGTATCAAACTTAAATTAGATGATTTCTTCAGGTCATTACAAATTACTTTGACAGCATTACACTTTTCGAAAATCTCGCTAACCTCGCCGTATTCATATGTTATCACTGGAGTGCCATTTTGAAGAGATTCAATAATAGGATTATAGGCTGTTAAAGAAACAGTTATGGTAGACTCATTCAATTTACTACTCAACTCATTTAAACTAAGGTTATTAAAAAAGAAGACTTGATTCGACATTTTATTATTTTCAACATACTTTTTCAAATATCTTTCATAAGACTCTTCTTGTGTAAGACCAATAATTTGTAGAAAATAATTCTTTTTAAAATGAGCACTTTTAGAAGAAGCAAGAGAAAGTGATTTCAAAAGCAAATGAATTTTTTTCCACGATGATATCCTACCTACTTGGGTAATAATGAAATTATTTGATTCTTTTTTAATAGAAATGGTTTGGCTGTTAATGGGGGTTCTCTGGTTTTTTATCAGGTTAAATTTCTTTAAGGGGGTGCCTAAACGTTCAATAAATAGTGCTTTGTTTGCACAGCCATCTTCTGTACAAATAATCGCTTTACATCCTTTAGAATTTGAAATTATTTTATGCAGAATAAATTTTAATACAACTTTTGGTTTAAAAATAAAAGGGGCTAAATCATCATTAAAAGTAGACCCAAACTGTCTCCAAACAAAAGGTGTTCCTTTCAATAGATAAAGGATATAACTAATCAATGCACCCTTAAAAGTCTCTCCAATGGACAAATGGTAATTTATTCTTTGATTTGTAATTATTCTAATCGTTTGGAAAATAGACTTATTCTCTTTCTCATTAACATAATTAATATAATCAACATCTAAGCTTGCTGCTCTCATTTTGTAATAATCCAATTGTAGATTATGATTTTTATACAGATCATAAAAAACTGCTTTCATCCTATTATTTGTAGAATTATTAGCATTATTTAATCCCGTATTTCCAAAAATCAATATTCTCTTACTATCCTTCAATCTATTTCGGTATTATATTTAATAATAGGTAATCATTATGTTCGATAATTTTATTGCAATTAATTTTCGATAAAACATGATGCATTTCCTCGTCGGAATACATTATTTTATTAACAATTAAAACTTTAGGTTTATACTTTTGAGAAAGATGAATCAATGATTCTGGGGTAAGGCATCCGTAATAGGATTTATTGAAAAACAGTAATTCACTTTTAGATTTAATAAGTTTGGACGTGTCTGTGGTAATAATATTTAAAATTGGAGAGCAATATTTCAAAAAATCTTGATCGTTTGATATCAAGACATCTTTATGATTAAAATTATGATCCAAATAGTCTAATAACAATTGTATATCTGGTTTTCCATCTTTTTTATTTTTTGTGAAAAAAGAAATCAACATTATAAATATAAATAAAACTGAAGCAGTGAAAAATTGAATAGTTAGAGTGGTTTTAATTACAAAAAAAACTGCTACTATTGGAATTATAAACTCAATATATCTTTGTGGTTCCCCCAGAAATCTCAGAGGATTAAGTGTTGTGAGGAAAAATACAAATAAAACTGAAGCTATTAGTTTGGTTTCGATTAGACCATAATCTCCTCCCTTTGCAACCAAAACACAAATCACAATAATTAAATATGGGAAACCATGAATTAGCTCAATTAATGGGTTTAAAAAAATGTATTTGATTTTGTTTATTGTTGTGATTTTTTGATTTGTGAGCTGAATCCAAAAATCCTTAATGAAATCTCTATATATATTGGGTCGATGTTTGAAAATAAATATTTCAGCGTAGTATTTAGAATAATTTTTATAATAATTCAAAACACCAATAAAATGATTTTTGGCTAGCTGATTAAATAAAATGAAAAAAAGTAAATAACTAATTAAAGGAATCAAAAAGATTTCAGGTTCATTGAAAGTAATACTTATCAATGGAGCTGAAAGTGTAATGAACTGTAAAGCCATCATTGAGGATAGAATAACAAGAAGAGAACTGACAATCAAAAAGAAAAAAAGTAAATCAGAGTTACCCAGTAAATAATGGTAAAGAAAATACACATAGATTTGTCCGAACATTAAACCGAAACCTCTTGCAGATAAACCAGTGTTTTTTGCATTCCAAAAAGTATATGAAAAAGGAAATGTTAAATAGACTAAATTCAACAGAAAACAATCCAAAACATCAAAGGAATAGTGAAGTTTAATACTATATAAAAAGATATTAAAAAAAATCAATTTCAATAAATTGATTGCCCATTGAATTAAGTGTGGACTATTTATAGCTGTTTTAAAGAAAAAAAATGAGAGTAACCAATGATATAAGAAGGGATAATAAGTTGAATATTCGTCAAAAGTGAACACATCTTTGATCGAATATTTATTACCGTTTCGTCTTATCATTTTAATAACTCTGACGTGAATCGGATGATCTGATCCAGGTTGATGAATAAACCTCTTCATAATGTTTTTCAAAAAACCATTCATCTTTTTAAGTTATTTACATTAACTAAAACACCCATTCCTTTCTTTTGATAAACTAACATACTTCCAACAGCTGCAGCATTCACATTTAGATAAAACACTTCTTCAATATCTTTAAAAGAACCAGCTCCACCGTGAGCAATTACAGGTACATTAACTTGTTTTGTTATTTTTTCGATTAACTCCATGTCAAATCCGTTCCAAGTTCCTTCTTGCGTGATTGAAGTAATCATTATTTCGCCTGCTCCCAAAGATTCTAGTTCTTTTGCCCATTGAAAGGGATTAATTTTTTCTTTTTGGTTTCCTGAATTACTATAGACAAAATAATTTCCTAAGAAGCTTTTTTTGACATCTAGTGAGCCTATTACACACTGATTCCCTAATTCATTTGCAATTTGTGTAATTAGATCTTTATCTGAGTATGCAGCACTATTAATAATTACTTTTTCGAAGCCAATTTCAATAATCTTTTTTGCTTGTTCTAGATTTTTAATTCCTCCACCATAGGCCAGAGGCATAAAACATTCACTGGCAATGTCTTTCAGGAGTTCAAAATTTGGTTCTGTTTTTGAAGTTGTTGCTTTAATATCTAGAAGAATAAGCTCGTCCACTTCTAATTCATTGAAGATTCGAACCGTATTAATAACGTCTCCGATATAAGAAGGTTTTTTAAAACGAATTGTTTTAACCAAACTTTCGTTTTGTAACAATAGACAAGGTATTATTCGCTTGCGTAACATATTAGAGTTTTACAAAGTTAGAAATTAACTTTTTACCATACTTGTGGCTTTTTTCTGGGTGAAATTGAACCCCAAAGACATTGTTTTTAACAATTGCCGAAGCAAAGTCAAATCCATAATTTGAAGTCATAAGACAGTTTCCTTTATTAGAACACTTTACATAATAGGAATGTACAAAATAAAAACGTGACGATTCAATGAGATTTTTTGTCAAATCGTTTTCTTGTTCAACACGAATATCATTCCAACCCATATGCGGAATTCGTTCATTAATTTCTTTTACATCAAATGTTTTCTTAAAGGAAAGTGTTTCTGCGGGAATTAATCCTAATCCTTTTTCTTTACCCTCTTCACTTGAGCTTGTGAGTAATTGCATTCCTAGGCAAATTCCTAATAATGGTGTTTTTTGTAGGGTTGCTTTCTCGTTGATTACCTCCTCTAACTTGTTATTTCTCAATTGATTCATTGCTTTATCGAATGATCCAACTCCTGGTAATATTAATTTTGTTGCGGCTTTAATTTCAGCTGGATCAGAAGAAACTTTGCAATTACCTCCAACATGCTTTATCATATTCACTACCGAACCAATATTCCCGATATTTAGATCTATTATTGTAATCATTTTGTTGGAAAACAGTATTTCAGATAAAAACTCATAGGCACCAAATTAGCTTTTGCTAATAGGAAAAATAAAGGCCTAAGACGTTCAAATGTTTTCTTATAGGTTGGAAACTCATACCAATATCGAAGCGGTTGGTTCATTATTGATTCAAATTCTTCATCAGATAATGAAAGACGTTTTTTGAAATACTGCAATAAATTTTCCTCAATGTAAGGAGGAGTATTATATATTTTTAATGCCTCTTCCCGAGTAGTTTTTTTATTTCTAACCTCTGCAGATAAAGTGTTATTTCTATAATCTACTTTAAATTTATTTGGGAAATAAAAACTATGACAAAAGGCTGTCATTCTATTTTCTAAATGATGCCCGCCATAATATTCCCAATTAAATTCTTTTTTAAGAAAATTCTTAGCATTTTCTTTATTGTAATCTATATACCAAAAAGGCCTAATTTTCTTTATTCTTTTAAAAACTGTCCAGTAAATAAATCTAGAAAAAGTCATTAATGGGTAGGTTTTCATGGGAGATTTCCCGTATCTCTTATGAATTTCCTTAATATACTTTCCATCGAAATAATTCTTTCCAAGAGGTGTTATACCTTCTTCAATGAAAGAATGCCCTTCAAATATATACTTCACATTAAACTTACTTGCTGCACGATACATCACCTCAGCTAAAGCTAAATCTGTAGAGGCTTCAATCTCACTAACTCCAGAATAAAGAAAAGCTTTAAATATATCATCTGCTTCTTTATTATCAACTACATACGTATATAAATCAACATTTAGAGTATCTGTTATTTTCTGAATATTCTGAGTCGCAATAGCCGTGTTCCATGTATTATCGTAATGAACTGCAAGAGGCCTTAATCCTTCTTTAATCGCTAGATGAAGCATAAAGGAAGAATCTGTACCACCGCTCACTCCAACAATGACATCGTATTTTTTTCTTTTCCCTGCACTTTTAATCTCAGCTATATACGCTTCAAAAGTTGCTCTACCTTTAGGGTTAGCAGTACCATACATTTCTATTAAATCATCAACTTGAAGACAATAATTACAAACTCCGTATTGATTGAAGGTGATTTGGTCTACATGCTCATCATAAATACAACGAGTACATACTTTTAAATTTATTTCTTTATTTTTTTCTAAATTCATAAGTTGTTACTTATTTAATCATTCTACTACTAAAACATGCTTCTTCCTCATGAAAATGATCAATCTTTAGATTATTTTGTTTAATCATATTTTTAAATTCGTCTTCACTGTATCTTTTTGCATTTGAAGGAGCATACCAATCGAAATTAGTTGCATCACTCATTTCTTTTCCCCAATCCTCTCGCCAAAAACATTTTATAAAATTCCAATAGATAAAGCGTTGTAGATCCTGCTTACCTCCTTTTATTCCAAGTAACGGAATATCTGGACTGTCAAAAGTTATTTTTAACTCTGAAAGACGTTTTCCTAACTCCGTTAATTGTGAAGACATTTCCCATAATTGTTCATTCGGGATTTCATGAGTGGCAATTCTAAAATGATCGTCCAATAATTCCCGTGGCAGTGCTTTTTTTCGATACACATAACAAGCAAACACTCCTTCTTTGGAAGTTGTGGAAGTTAAATGAGCAAAGGTGGCTTCTGGGTCTTCTGTATGCATAATTACTTGATCGCAAACTGTAAAGTCAATCATATTTTCTTTGATTCCAGTATTGGCAATGTCTGCTTGATAAAAATATAAGTTTGATAGGTGCTTATAATTCTTTGCCGCAATTTTAGCAGCTTCTGAAATGTCTACGCCAATAACTATGGCATGTGGAGCAAGCTCGGCAAACCAAGCTGCCTTGTAACCCAATCCACACCCAGTGTCAATTATTGTCTTTTTTGTTGATAAAAAGAGCTTTAAATCCTGCTCAGAATCAAACCCATATAATTTTAAAAACCATTTTTTTTGAAAACTGTAAACTTCTTTTTTTTTATCTCCTTGCTCAAATTGGCTCCATTTTTCGGAAAAGATTTCTTTTGTCTGAGCTTGATTTTTTTGATCAATATCATCAAAATAATTTTGATAAATCCAATTGTCTTGAATTCTGATAGGGTATGTAAATATACTTTTAACTTTCATTTTAAATTAATTTTGCTGGATTACCTGCTATTTTTGATCCTTTGGGGAAGTTATTATTCACAAAACTATTTGCGCCAACAATTGTTCCTGACTTTATCTTTATTCCACTTTGAATTATAGAATTAGGGCCGATATAACAGTTGTCTTCAATAACAACACTATTATATTCGTATGGTTTTTTGCCACCCGAAATTGCCCAATTGACAGTTTCATGAGTGTAAATCTGAACACCAGCAGATATTGAACAATTTGATCCTATAAGTAGACCTCCTGAACCATCTAAAACTGTAAATGGCCCAATCCAAGTATTTTCTCCCACCAAAACATCTCCGTATACATGACTTGAATCATGGATGGTCGTCCCTTTACCAAATTTTAACATTTCTGCTTTTTTAGATCGGTCAATTAACAACTCGTTTAATGGCAAATATCTGTCATATTTGATTTTCTTCTTCTTCTGAAGCCATTTATAAACTTTAAACACTATAAACTTAATCATCTATTTTATTTAAAAATATTCTACACCACCATTCAAAGTTCAGGAAAGACCAGATCAATAGGCGGTGGTTTTTTCCTTCATTAAGGTGCTCATTTACTATTTTGGTTATGTATTCTTCATTTATAAATTCTGTGCAAAGTGTATTTGAGTGCAATAAAATTTCTTTGATATATTCTGCATTTTCTCCTCGATACCAACTTTCATCGGGAGCAGAAAAACCTTGCTTTTTACGATTTTGTATCTGTTCTGGAATATAATCTTGCATTGCTTTTCTCAGGACATTTTTTCCGTCATCGTGCTCACGATATGCTTTTTTATTTCCCTCTAAGTTTTCATCAATTTTGTCAATCTCTTTTTTTAAATCTCCCAGTTTGTGTTCTACAGGGACTTGCATAGCAAAATCAACTAAATCATTATCCATGAAAGGGAAACGTTCTTCTAAACCATGTGCCATAGCTAATTTATCACCCACTAAAAACAAACCTGGTAAGAAGGTTTTTATTTCAAAATATAAAGAATTATTGATATGATCTTGTGGAGTATCATATTTTAATTTATCATTAAAGGTGAAAACGCGCTCAAATACTTTTCTAGGAGCATCTAAGTCAATCTGATCGAGGACCTGTTTTGAGAACAAGGCTACCTTTTCTTCTTGGGAAACCAAGCGTTGCCAAAATTCAAAATATTGATCAAAAAAATCTTTTTGACTTAGAGAGTCAAACACTTTATAGTAGCGCCAAGGATAGCCGCCGAATAACTCGTCACCTCCTGTTCCCTGCAAACAGACTTTTACAAATTTAGAGGCTAAACGTGAGATGTAATAATTTGGGTAAGACATCCCTACCCTAAGATCCTCTAAATGATAAACTAACTTAGGTAAAGACCAACGAATATCTCCAGCATTCATAACTTGCTCGAACTGTTCTGTCTTTAAATGGTTTGCCATTAGTTCTGCGTCTCGGCGTTCATCAAAATTTGCTTCACGCCCTGTCACTTCATTCATATCAAAACCACAGGTAAATGTAGCCAATCGATCAACTTGTTTGGAGGCAACAGACGCAATCGATCCAGAATCCATTCCACCCGAAAGATATGCTCCCACAGGGACGTCTGAAACCATTTGCCGTGTTACCGCCTGCTCAAATAAATTTTTTGTTTGTTCTTTGGCATCAGCAAAACTCATTACATCATCGGTCTTTGAAAAATCGTAATCCCACCAAGAATTATGTTTCACAAATTTGGTTTCGCTATCAACAACAGCTGTATTGGCAGGCGGAATCATATGTACCCCTTTGAATAGCGTGTTGTAAGAAAAAATATTTTGAAAGGTGAAATATTCATTTAAAGCATCCAAATCAACACCCATTTCGTAATCTGGATGTTTAATAATTGCTTTTATCTCTGACGCAAAAACTAGGGTTTTTCCATTAAACCAATAATAGACTGGTTTAATCCCATACCGATCTCTACTTATGTATAATTTTTCTTTTTCTGTATTCCAGGCGCCGATGGCAAACATGCCGTTGAAGCGTTCAAAAAATATAGTGCCATAAGCAGCCAGTCCTTCACAAATGACTTCAGTGTCAGATTCTGAGTTAAATATGTGACCCTTTTCTATTAACTCTTTACGCAATTCTTTAAAATTGTAAATACATCCATTGAAAATAACGACCCATTTTCCATCTTTGGAATGCATGGGTTGTTGACCATTCTCTGAAGGGTCTAAAATTGCGAGACGCTTGTGTACAAAACCAATATTGTTTTGAACAAAAATCCCTTCCCCATCTGGGCCTCTATGATTGATCTGATTGCCCATTTCAACTATTGAGTCTATGATGACAGAAGAACCGTCCAAATTATATATCCCTAGGATTCCACACATTTAGGAAATGTTTTTTATGGCATGAACAATATATTCAAAATCTTCTTTGACCATCCTATTGTGTAAGGGAATAGAAATGGATTTATCATTAGCAATTTGAGCTCCGGGATAATCCTCTGGTTGAATATTATATTTTTCTCTATAAAAACCTAACATGTGAACCGCATGGGTACCTGGTCTTGTAGATATACCTTTTTCTTGCAAACGCTCCATAATTTCATTTCGAGAATAGGGTGCATTTTCCTCATCGATTAGTAAAACAAAACTTTGCCATCCGTGTTTATAATCATCCGAAAAGCCAGGAAGAGTAAGCCATGGGATAGAAGTTAATTCTCTTTTATAATAATCTGCCCATCTTGCACGTTCGTCTATAAATTGATCTAATTTTTTCAATTGAACTACGCCAATTGCACCTTGTAAATCCGTCATCCGATAGTTGTAACCCAGTACATTGAAATCAGGAAGTATATAGGGCTTAGCCCCATGATGGCGTTGCTCTTCTGAAATAGAAGCTCCGTGATTTCTTAAAATTTGGAGTTTTTCTCCTAGTGCATCGTCATTGGTAGTGATCATTCCACCTTCACCAGTCGTAATTGATTTTCTTGGATGAAAAGAAAAACATCCCATCAATCCCAATCCACCAGCAGGAACTCCTTTATAGGCTGATCCAGCCGCACAAGCTCCATCTTCAATCAATGAAATATCTCCTGCAATAGTTTTAATTTCATCCATTGGAGCACATAAACCAAAAAGATGAACTACCATTATAGCTTTGGTTTTTGATGTGATTTTTTGTTTTAATTTTTTTGGATCAAGATTAAAAGTGTTTGGGTCGATATCACAAAAAACAACTTCAGCTCCTTGATATAAAACTACATTTGCTGTTGACACCCATGTAAAAGCGGGGACAATCACCTGATCCCCTACTTTGATATCTAAAGCGATAAGAGCCAAATGTAAAGCAGTGGTAGCGCTGGTTACTGCAACAGCATACTTCACCTGATGACGCTCAGCAAAAGCATCTTCAAAAACTCGTACTTTAGGTCCAGCTGTTAACCAGCCTGTCTCTAAAGGCTCCTTTAAGGCTTGCCATTCGTCGTTCCCTGTTACTGGAAGGGATATGGGGATGTTTCTTTTTTCCATCAATATTTATCTAAATAATTTTCTATAATATGCGTTGCAATAGCCAAGGAGGCCGTAGCTCCGGGGCTGGGTGCATTCAATACATGAATTTGCCTCCCTGTCCGGATAACATTAAAATCCATTTGAAGTTTTCCTTCTTTAGAAATAGCCTGCGCTCTTACTCCAGCTGGTCCTGATTCTAACATAGAGGCATCAATATCTGGGATCATTTTTTGTGCTTTTGCAATAAAATCTTTCATAAAAAAAGAGGATTTAAATTCATTTACAGAAAAACGAAAATTATTCCCTACAAAACGCAGTAAACCAGGATAAGTTAATGACTCATAACTGTCTTTCAGTGAAAAACTTGATTTTGAATAACCTTCCCGTTTTAAAGCTAAAACTGCATTCGGACCAACTTCTCTGCTTCCATCAATCATTCGTGTAAAATGAACTCCTAAAAAAGGAAATTGAGCGTCTGGAACGGGGTACACTAAATGATTAATGTGATCTTCAAACCCTTGTTTAAATTTCAAATACTCTCCTCGAAAAGGAATAATTCTTAATGGTGATCTCTGTTGCGTTAAATTAGTATAGGTTTTGTCACTCCAAATCCCTGTACACGAAATTAAATAGTCAAAATTATAGGTGTTTTTTGATGTAGAAAGTACAACTTCATTTTCGCTTGACTTATTAATTGAACTCACTTTGGTGTTGTAGGAAACCTGACCGTTATTTTCTTGAATTAGATCAACCATTTTTTTCATTACCGCTGAATAATCAACAATTCCTTCCTCAGGAACTAATAGTGCTTTTTTAGCTCGAACAAAAGGTTCTCGTGCTTTCAACTCTTCTGATGAAAGATACTTGAGTCCAGTCAATCCATTTTCATTTCCTCTCCTGGCTAATTGATCTAATGCTTGTACTTCTTTATCGGTAGTCGCTACAACAACTTTCCCACAAACATCGTGAGCAATCGAATGCATTTGACAAAAAGAAATCATTTCACGTATTCCATTAACAGAAAGCTTTGCTTTTAATGACCCAGGTTGATAATAAAGCCCACAATGTAAGACCCCACTATTTCTTCCCGATTGATGTAACCCAACTGCTTTTTCCTTTTCAAAAACATGAACAAAGGCTCCTTGCTCGCATAATTTATAAGCCACAGCTAGACCAATAATCCCACCTCCAATGATCGCTATTTTTTTATTCTTAAACACTTCTTATTTTGCTTGATCAGTTCCTGTGGCAATTCGCCACTGAATTAATTTTTCTAATCCTTCTTTCAATTCATACTTATATTTAAATCCGAGATCTTGTTCTGCTTTAACCTTTGAACCAATTCTATTTTTAACCATAGATCGTGCATCATCTTCTGAATAAGGATTGTATTGTACTTTTAGATCTGACTCTTTTAACTTCAATATCATTTCACACAATTCATTGATTGTAGTCTGGACTTCAGTCCCTACATTATACATTCCAAAGTCTTGATCACTCATCAATGCCTGAACATTAGCACGAGCCACATCTTCAACATAAACAAAGTCGTAGGCTTGAGAACCATCTCCATTAATGGATGGTGCTTCCTTCGCTTCAATTTTATTGAGCATGATTGGAACTACGCCCGTGTAAGCAGCTGTTTGGTCTTGGTGTGGACCATAAACATTCATATAACGAAGACCAATAATTTTTAATCCATATCGGTCGTTAAAAGCAGTTGCCATAGCTTCACCAGCTATTTTTGATGCACCGTAAAAGTTTTTATTATTAAATGGGTGCTCTTCTGTCATTGGAAGCTCTAGGGCATCTCCATAAACGGAAGCAGATGAAGACCAAATTAATTTTTTAACATTATGCTTCACGCAGGCTTCAAGTATATTAAAAGTTCCCGCAATATTAACATCAAAAGCTGTTCTAGGATAATCTTTACAATGCAACAACCACATAGCAGCTAAACTAATTACATAATCTTTTCCTTGTATAGCTGTATCTAAAATATCTATTTCTCTAATATCTCCTCCAAAGGGAAAAATACTACAGCGTTCGTCATTTAATTGCTCCTGAAGGTATTGTTTATTTCCACGTGCAAAATTGTCATAAATAACGACTTCTTTGACCGGATGTTTTAATAATTCGGTAACAACAAAACTACCTATGAACCCTGCTCCTCCAATAACTAATATTTTTGAATTTTTAATTTCCATTTTTATTGTTTCTTATTTTACTTATGATTTCTATTGAACTCTTAGCGTCCGCAAGTCCATAACCTTCACCCGTTAAAATTTTCTGATAACTTACCGTGTGCAGGTCAGTAAAGCCCTTACTGAACTCGATGTCTTCTCTTTCGATCGACAAGGTTCTAAAAGTTGGCAAACCTTGGTCTTTTGCTTTTTTTGGTAAATTTTCGGCATTGATACTCAAATACCAATTCACCTTGGCTTGTTTGAATCGCAAGGTGCCTGAATTAGTGTCTTTTGTTTTAATATCTATAATTGACTCCTCCATAGGTCCAAAAATCCATTGGAGCATATCGAAGAAATGAACACCTATATTCGAAGCTATTCCGCCAGACTTTTCTTCATTCCCTTTCCATGAGGTATAGTACCAATTTCCTCTTGAAGTAATGTAAGTCAAGTCTATATCATATACTTTATCAGTAGGACCGTTTTCAATTTTATCTTTTAACTCCAAAATTGCTTCGTGGTGTCGAAGCTGTAAAATGGTGTGTACTTTATTGTTATACTCTTCTTCCAATTCAATTAATGCGTCAACATTCCAAGGGTTAAGAACCAATGGTTTTTCACAAATAACATCAGCTCCAATGCGTAAACCATAACGAATATGGGAATCGTGCAAATAATTGGGGGAACAGATTGAGACATAATCGATCTTAGTGCCGGCTCTTTTTGTTTTTTCAATGTGCCGATCAAAGCGTTCAAACTCAGTGAAAAAATGAGCTTGAGGAAAATGACTATCCATAACACCTACACCATCATAAGGATCATAGGCCGCTATTAGATTATTACCTGTTTCCTTAATGGCTTTCATGTGGCGGGGTGCAATATAGCCGGCTGCACCAATTAGAATAAAATTTTTCATGCTTTACTAACTAAATTATTCTTTATGTGGTAGGTTTCATTACTTTCTGGACAAATTGCCTCCTTGTTTTCATCAAAATGCAAACGATGTCCAAATTCGCTTACCCATCCGATTTGTTTTGCCGGATTTCCAACTACTAACGCAAAAGATAAAACTTCTTTTGTAACAACTGAACCTGCACCAATTAATGAATATGATCCAATATTATTACCACATACGATTGTTGCATTGGCTCCAATAGACGCTCCTTTACATACATTAGTATTCATAAACTCTTCTCTTCTTACAATAGCAGATCTTGGATTAATAACGTTTGTAAATACCATTGAAGGGCCTAAAAAAACATCATCTTCACAAGTCACACCGGTATAAATAGATACATTATTTTGAACCTTTACGTTATTTCCCAGAACTACTCCTGGAGAAACAACTACGTTTTGACCAATATTACATTCTTTTCCAATAATAGCGTTAGACATGATGTGGCTAAAGTGCCATATTTTGGTTCCCCGACCAATTATACTTCCTTGATCTATTACTGCCGATTCATGACTGAAATACTCTGATTTATTCATTTTAACTGATGGTTTGTTCTACTAATTTTTTTTGATCAACTTTATAGATCTTGTCACAACAACTAAGTGTCGAAAGTCGATGGGTTATGATTAAGATAGTCATTTCGCCTTTAAGTCCTTCTACCGCTTTCATAACTTCTTTTTCGGTTTCTTCGTCTAGGGCGCTTGTTGCCTCGTCTAATATCAATAGTTTAGGCTCGTTATATAGTGCCCTTGCAATCCCAATTCTTTGTTGTTGTCCACCGGACAGCTGAGCTCCTCGCTCTCCTACTATGGAGTCTAGTTTTTCTGGTAACCCTTGGATGAAATTATATAATTGAGCTTTTTTAATGGCTTTTTCTATTTGTAAGTCGTCAATCTCATCTGGTTCTTCTCCAAAGGCTACATTAGCTCTTATGGAATCGTCTGTTAGGTAGATGCTTTGAGACACATAACCCAATTGTTTTCGCCAATTTTCAGCATTGGATTTGTCAATCCGCTTTCCGTCAACTTTAAAATCTCCTTCAAATGAATTGAGAAAGCCTACAATCAAATTAGTAAACGTACTTTTACCAACACCAGATGGACCAATAATTCCTACAACTTCTCCATGGTTTAATTCAAAGTTAAGATTTTCAAAAATAGAGGATTCACTTTTTGAGTAGCTAAATGAAACTTGATCCAATTGTAATTTGTGTTGAAAAGGGATTTCTGTTTGATCTTTTTTGTCTACAATCGGAAGACCCTCTAAATTCAAATCTCTACTTACTATATCAACACTACTTTTATAATATTTAATTTGTTGTAAGGAACTTATAATTCTATTTATAGAAGGTAAAACGCGAAATGTAGCAGCAATGAAAACTCCACCTATTGAGATAATATCATTTAAATCTTTCTCATTAATAATCATTATCAATATAAATCCTACTAAAGAAACTATTGAAATAAACTCTAAGTAATATCTAGGAATCTGACCTAAAGTTAATTGATTGGAACTAATTCTTGCTTTAGTCTTATTATATTGAACTAGTCGACTGTGAAAAAAATGCTCTTTCCCTAAAAGAAAAACTTCATTAATTCCGTTCAATCCTTCCGTAATCAATTTAGAAATTTTACTGTCTTCCTGTTGTCTTATAGCCCCCCAAGCAGATGATTTGTTTCTGGAAAAATAGTAGAAAATAGAACCAAAGACCAAGAAAAAAATAATTATAAAAATAGTACCACTTGGTTCTACAAAAAACAGCGTTGAGATTATGGCAATTGCAATCGCAATTTCTGTTATTAAAATAACTCCTGATAACAATAAAGTGGCGACCATGCTTATTTCAACTTGAAACATTTTTATAAGCTCCGATGAATTGCGCTCATTATGGAACATAAAGTCTTGATTAAGATAATTTTTAAACAAGCGGTTTGAAATTTGAGAGGAGATAAATGAAATATATCTGTTCTGGTAATAACTTAATAAAACAAGATATATAGACTTAAAAAAATAGACTCCTATAAGCAGAAGAAGAGCGAAAATAATTATTTGTTGATTATTAATTAAACTTATCGAATTAAGAAAATCATTAAGCCAAACATATTGTTTTAAGCTCTCCGGAGATACAATTATATTAAGAACAGGTAAAATAATACCTATCCCGAAAGCCTCTAGGATCATTCCAATAAACAAACAAAAAAGAATGAGATAAAACCTCTTTCTTTGATTTTTTGAGAGTATTTGAAATACTTTAATTAATGGGTTTTCGGATATCATCTACTGATATAATATTGATTAATATGTGTGATCTGGTTATTTCTTTTTTAATATTAAGTTATAATGAGATTGCATGAAAAAAGAAGGTAAAAATCCAAGTGAACTTAATATTCTTCCAAAACTATCAAATCGTTTAAAGGGTGACCATCTTAGGGAGCATACGTATTTTGAACCGGTCCCTTCAAATAAATTAACTGTCATTTTTGGAGATTGGTGAAGGTTCCATTCAATGTTGGGAGCAAATGGGCTTTTAAGTCCTAGCATGGGCCAAAAGTTTTTACGCCCACAGTCCGTAACAATTATTACTCCTCTTTCATCTAGGAGGTCAGATATTTTATTTACGAGCTTTTGATATTGTTCTAAAGCTTTCGAGTCTTTGTGAATTTTAGTAAAAAGTTCTTCATTTAAATGATTAATTGAATCGTGTAAAATAATTACGTCAAATTTTTGTGAATCATCATACTGCTGAATTGTTCTTTGATCAAATTTAATAGAAAGAGACTTTGAAATTTCATGTGTATGACTATCACTATCTTTAGAGCCTGCTCCAAAAGGCTCTAGATTGAGAGCTGAAGAAGCCCCTTGGCTTCTGGCATAGAAGGAATAAATTCCGTTTCCACCACCAATATCTAAAACTGTTTTATTTTTAAAGTCAATTTCTTTAAAGCACCATTTTAAATAGTCGTAAGATCTTTTAAAGTTGTGATGACTCAACTTTAATACTTCATGTAAAACTTCGAATTCTTTTGTTAAAAATTTCATTTGCTTATATAATATTGATTAATACTTTTTTTTCTACAAAAGTAAGGTCATCTGCAAAGCGTTTTCCTGCTCCATAAGTTTTGATGGGGTTATTAACTACCATAAAAATAATTTGAGATTCTTCTATAGCTTTCTTTACATCTGTAAAAAAATAATAAATTTCTTTCGCGTGCTTCTGTAACTACTTCATTTAGTCCCAATTCGTAGATTGACAACTGATCTAAATCAGCGTGATTCCAAGCAGCAATAAGTTGATTGTTTGTGTCTACAACACTCAACTTAATATTAGGGCACTTAAGCGCAATAACCGCCATTGTGGGGGCGCCAACATAACCTGCTCCAATACAACAAATGTTACTTGCGCTCATATAATACAATGTTTTTTTGATTTGGATTGGGTTTAAACGCTAAAGAAAAATTTACTTTTCGCTCGATTAATCCTTCTACCTTTTCTTCCAAGGCTTCTATGTATTCTGTATTTAACTTGTTTCCAATTAAAACAACATCTATTGTCCCAGAATCTAAGCCTTGGGCATAGTCGCCAACTAACAATATTTTTTTCACAGGCCCCATGCGCTCTAAGACGCGCTCTACGATCTCTTCTAGCCCCAGGTGTTTATATACCACCTTTTGAAGTATGTCAAACAAGGGGTGATCTATATTGGCCTTATAGCCGACTTTATTATGATCTTTATATTTTTCTAAGTATCCCGCCTCTGAAAGATGATTTAGCTCTTTGCGGATTGAGTTTGTAGATTCATTAAACTCAGACGCTAATCCATTCAAATACCCGCTATTCGCCTGATTGATAAAGAATTTGATCAATAGGCGAAGACGAGTTTTGGATGTAATCAGTTTATTAAGCACTATAAATGTATTAATCTAAGTAACAAATGTACTTGATTTTAAAACAAAAAGCAACTTAATTTTTGCAATATTTATTAAACTCTTGTCGATACATTCGCTTAGGATAGGTATTTACCAGTTTTAGAAATGTGGCACAAGATTCTGATTGTGACCCGTTTTTGTATAAAGAGATTCCCTTATATCGCATAGCTTTTTCTTTAACAGCAGTCTTCTTAGAGTTCTGAGCAATTTTAAAATAAGATATTGCCTCTTCATACTTTGCGTTTTCATAAAGTGAGAGTCCTGAATTAAGTGCATAGCTGAATTCAAGTGGATCTAAATCAAAAGCTTGATTAAATAAATTAAAAGCCTCATCAAAATTTCTTTCATTATATAATTTGTTGGCATTTTGATAAAGTTGTTGTGCTTTACCTACCCTTTCTTGACCGTAAGTCATGATTCTATAAAGTTGAAAAATAATGTCATTCTGGGGGAATAATTTAAATGCTTCTGCGGCTTTACTCATCGCAAAAGAATCACCTAGGGAAAGAACCGAGGCAAGCGATCTTAAATAAATTTGCCAAATAGTTGAAGTATCTCCTGCTAAAGATTGAACATAGTAGAATGCTCTATTAATTTCTTGTGAGTCTTTCCTATTGACCAAAGAGTTCATGTATAGGTTAAAATGCGGCATGTTATTAGGCAAATTATCAAAAGCTAATTTGGAATAATAGTATGCGCTGTCTTGATTTTGCTCTTGCGCAAAGAATTGAGATTTTAGGCTTTCTCCAAAATATATTTGTGGATTATCTTTTGCGCCTAGAAACGCATACTTATGTGCTTTTTCTTTTTGATTATTTAGATAAAAGTAACGCGCTTTCATTGCTTTTATTGGCATCGCGGTTTCTGTTAAATTAGGAAAATCATCCTCTATTTGATCTAGCTCAGCTAATGTTAATTTAAAATCTCCATTATTAAATTCATAGAGCAAACGACCTTGTTGGGTTAAAGATTGATATGAAAGAACATGTATTATTAATCCTGGAATTAAAAGGGCTAATGAAAGTCCTAAAATTAAGGATGACAATATTGGCTTAATTGAACTGATATCTTTTCGAGAAAAACGGTTAAGATAAATAGACAACAAAAGACCCATGTATAATGCTAGAGAAGACTGCATCAGTGGGCGAGCGATAGGAAAGTTAAGACCTGCATCAACACCGTAAATTATAAAAGGTAATACAAGTAAAAATAGTGAAAAGTCAGTAGTGCCATCTTCTTTTCGCTGAATGTAAATTAAACGAAATAAGAAAAAAGTTAACATAATAAATAAACTTAAATAAGCAATGCCTCCTAAAATTCCAACTTCAGCGAAAATATGAATAAAATCATTGTGTGCATGATACGGCACAGTATACCCTTTAACATGTTCTTTTCCATAAGAGATAGATGCAATTTTCCAATTCCCTAGACCTGCGCCTAAAATTGGATGATCAACTATATGATTATAAGCATCTGACCAATATTGAAAACGACCATTAGAAGATTGTTCGGTAAACTCTATATCACCTAATTGACTCGTTAGATTACCTTTGTTTTGAGAGCTTGTAAAACTAAAATTCAAAAAAACTACTAAAACATAGGGAATTATAGTTAATGCAAAATTGGAGAGACTATTTCGTAAATCAGACCTATTAAGATAAAGCTGATATAAGGAATAGATAAGGAAGATTATAAAAACAATAAAACTACTGAGAATTGCAGAACGAGCATATAGGATGGAAATAGAAAATAAAGCTAATAAAAGTAAACTACTTAGGAGAAACTTTAATAATCGTTTATTTACTGTTACAATAGAGTATAAAACAAAAGGGATTTTAAATGCAATTGAGGCTGCGGTTATATTCTTATTTCCCGCAACTCCTTTAAGATTGATTGCATTAAATAAATTTGAATTAAGTTGATCTAATAAATCACTATAAAAAGCGAATAATTCAAAACATAAAAAACCAATAAATATTCTACTGATAACTACAACTTTATTATCAATACTATTAAGTAATAAAAAACAAAAAATAATTGCAAAAAAAGTATTACCAAGCCTGGGAATGTTGAGGAGAGTTTCTGTAGGGTTTATAGCATAGAAATAAGAAAGTCCCGACCATATAAAGTAGAAAAGATAAACATAAAAAAATAAAGACTTTAATAGCATACTTAAGCCCAACTGAACGTTTAATCTATTATAAAAAAGAAAGTATAGGCAGGACAATATATTTACAGAACCTAGATATATCCACTGTGGAGCTAAAATATCAATAGCTTTAAAGTTTGTTAAAGAACCTGTAATTATATATAAAACTAGCAGTATGTAGTTTGGTAATTTATCGTAGAGCTTCATAAGTGTATGTAAAATTCAAATATAAAAAAAACCCCTCGTTTCCGAGAGGTTTTTTAATATATAGTAAAATAAGATTAATTATTCACAAGCAGATAATTCTGCTAAAGTGTCAATTTCTCCTGCCCAAGTTAAAAGAGCTCCAGTTTGACGGGTAGTTCCGTCAGCCGCAAAACTACCTGGATTTTCCGGATCTAATAAAGCATTAGCTTCAAATCCATTAGCAGCACTAGCAACATAAGTTGCAGCGGGAGCTAAAAGAGTTGAACCAGTACCAAGTGTGTGGGCTGTAGCTCCAACAGTACTTTCACCGTCATATGAGAAAGAATATGTACCAACAATAGAATTTACTGCACTAACAGCAACTAAATATGTTTTCCATGAAGCTAGAGAAGCATTTGCAATCTTAGCTTGTACATAAGCAGAATCATTAATACCATCTTGAACAGCAGCTACCGCATCTGTGTAAGTAACAGAAACTAAGTTAGAATAAACACGGTAATTAAGGGTAGCGCCAACAGTCAAAAGGTCTGTGGCATCAGGAGCAGTAATCGTAGCTAATGCTGCGTTATCAATGATAATAGCGTTTTCTAATCTTACTACTGTACCTAAATCTACAGCCTCTAATAAAGCATGACCAATTATTGAAACAGACTGAGCATCTGTATAATCAGTAGAATATGTATGACCTATAACAAGAGACTCTAAGTCGTCGTTATTAAGTAAAGTTAAAGACTTAATAGTCCCTGCAGTTGTCATAGAAACAAGAGCAGATGCTGAAACATCAACAGTATCGAACCCAGAAACATTAAGTTCTGTTACTGCAGATAAATTAGCGTTTGAAGTAAATGATAAAGCACCATCATTTGCGGTAGTAACGTTAAGTGACTGTAAATTTCCGTTAGTTATAGCAGTCATAGTAACTCTTTGATCAGTAATTGTCAAATGGTCTATAGCTGTAGAGCCTACAATATCAGTAAGAACTGCATCATTTCCACCAATAGCAACTGTTGTAGCTACCGTTGTCAATGCAGCTGAAAAATGTGCATTTGAAAGGTCAAGAGGCCCACCATTACTATTAAAAGTTGATCCAACTGTTACACTAACAAGTGATGAGATAGCTAAATCGTCACCAGTTATACTTGAAGCATGAACTACAGAAGCTAATGATGATAATACTAATACAGGAGCAGCTACTGAAAAAGTTCCTTGAGTTACTTTTGCACTACCAAAATTTAGCGCAGCAGCACCAACAGCAGCAACATTAGTAAAAGTTGTTAAAGCTCCGAAATGAGCTTCACTAGATTGAACAACAGCTAAAGCACCAGTAGTAGTTAGAGCATCAAAATGCGCAACTGTAGTATCTGAACCCGTTAGTGAGAAGGCACCAGTAACCACTTTTAAACTATTCATATTTAAAGTTCCACCAGCTGTAGCATCTATAGCTAACGAAGCTACTGTTCCATCTTGAGAAGATTCAATAGAAGTTGCTTTATCAGCAGTCATTGAAATATATGAAGCATTAGATGTATCAATTGTTAGTGCATTTGGGAAAACATTAGTTCCTGCACCAGGTGTTCCAACAGAACCAGTTACATCTAAAATTCCAAAATCAACAGCTGTTGCAGAGTTAGCTGTAGTAGCGGCTATAAGAACATCCCCTCCAACAGAAGTTAAATCACTTAAATCTAATGTTTCAGCTCTCTTTCCGTAATCAAGAGTAAAGTTTCCAGATATAGTTTTTAAACCTTCAATATTTTGCTTTTCACCAATAATAGTTACATCATCGTCTACAAAAGCTAAGTTAGAAATATCTAAAACTTGAGTAGATGTAATACTAACACCAGGATCTGCAGCACCATCTCCTAATACAGTTCTAAGCTTGGATGCGATAAGGCTTGTTGTTGTAATTTCAGTAGGAGTTAATAGAGCAGTTGCAATTGTAACTTTCCCATTAATGATTACAGACGGATCATCTTCCCCGTGAGCTATTAAAGTTGATACATATTCTAATGTAGCAGCATTATTAATAGTAATGTTCTGATTGATTACAACGTCAGCTTCAAGCAATGTTTTTACATCTGCTTGAACTAAAGCTATTGCATCAGTTATAGCAACTAAATCATCCTCAGAAGTAACGTCTGATAATAAAACTTCAAGTGCCTCAATATCTTCTAGAGCAGATTCTATACCAGTAGACAGTCCTGGTAAATCAGCATCAATTGATGCTTTCAGACCGTTGACTGTTGTGCTAAGAGCTGAAAGTGATGTTTTTACCTCAGACAATCCTGCAACTTCAGTAGATAATGTGTTGACAAGACCAGTAAGCTCTGCAAACTGATCGTCATAATTTTGACAGCTAACAATCGTTAGAGCAACCGCCAAAAGACTTAATAAACCTTTTTTCATTTTGATAAAATTTAAATTAAAATTAATAATGCTTTTATTTTTTTGATTAACATTTGTTTGCAAATATAAATATATAATTGAACTTTCAAATAGTTTTTAAAAAAAAATAAATAATTTTTTAGGGTATAAATACCATAAACAATAGGATTTAGGTAAATAAAGGAGAATATTTTTCTATTATATATATTTAAAAACCTCCGCTAAGAGCGGAGGTTAAAAAATTTTAAAGCTTCTTATCAAAAAGAGCTCCTAACGATATAGTGCAAACTTAAAGCAAAATATCAATCCAAGCCCATACCCTGCTTTGTAGTTATTAACAACAATTGTTCATTGCCTGATCCTTATCTAAGCTTCCTATGCAAAAAAGATAGCTTTGCTCCTATAGCCGCTTGTATTGCTTTTTTATCTCCCATATAATTATTAACCGAAACGACAAACGCATAAGGTTTATTAATTTTAGAGAAAATGTAACCCGCCAAAACATGATTGTTCCTCAAACTTCCAGATTTGGCATATACAAAATCTAAATTTTGTTGGGGAGCATAACGAATCAGTGTCCCTTCTGAATTAGCCTGAGGGAATAAAGTCTTGATGTTCCTACTCCCAATCGTTTCATAGATTTTGTCTAAAGTTTCTAGTAGACCCCTGGGACATGCAAGGCTGTATCGCGATAACCCTGAACCGTCTACCTGCTGGAATTGTGATTTTAGAGTTTTGTTTTGTTGATACAACATCTCCAAGCCCTTCTGGGTATTCAATTCCCATTGAGCCGTTCCGCTTAGCATTAATATTAAAGATTCGGCAACGAGGTTGTCGCTATCGCGCAGCAATGCTTTGTAAAGTGTTGTTTTTGTTGTTGTAAGCGTTTTGTTTCCCTCTAAAGGAATTTCCTGTTTGGATTCTATATATATAGGAGTCGCAATTCCATCTTGCGCCAATTGAACGAATAGTGAGTCTGAGGGCGTAAAAGGAATATAAAGCGTATCTGCTTTTATACGACTCAAACTACGAATCTGGTCATTGGCCAATAATTCATAGTACTCTTGTTTCTTGGTATAGGGGATTGTTTGCTCAAAACGCGGCGGACTAAACCCAAGACTATCCGTGTCTAGGCTAGAAATAATTTGAACTACATTCCCATGAAAGGGGAAGCTTGATTTTTTTGCTGAAAAAGCATAAGACACATCATCCCATGCCCAACCAGAACCTAATACTGGGGAAGTCATCGGTCTTGAAATATAAAACAAAGAGTCTTTTTGTTTCTTTAAAAAAGCAAAGGCTTCTCCGTTTGCATAGTTTGGATGAGCTAATAGTGGGTAGCCTGAAGACCAAAAATAAAAACGGCCATCTTGTTTTTTATAATGAAACAAAGGTAGTTTGAAGCCAAAGGTTTGAAATGCTCCTAAAAAAGTTACTAACTTAATGGTAGAAGCTGGGAGTATGTTTTTGTCAGATTGTATAGAAACAACCTCTTTTTTTTCTTGCAAATCAAAAACACCAATCGAAACTTGGGCTCCTTTAAAAACTGTTTCCAGAGCGATAGAACGATTGAACTTACGGTTTAGTTTTTTTTGGGCATGCAAAAAACCGATCGAGACCAGCAGGCTAAAAAAACACAAATACCATTTCATAATCACAAAGATACAGTATCTATAATACCTGCTTAATATTGAAGCATGGGTGCTTGTCTCAGGAACTGATCAATATGGCTGAGCACTTAAGTGAAATAACCTTTATGAGCTATATTGGGAAAGATCAAAACCGAGATCGGTATGCAGATGAATTCATGCAAGGAATGAGTACAATCGAAATCTAGTAGACATTAGTCCGAACGATTCCAACGCTGGGTTCTCCCAATAAAAGAAAAGCCAATGAAACCGCGAACATTTAATTGTGAGGTTTCATCCAACGTAAGAGTACATTGGTACTCTTTACCATTTGCAGGGTCTAAAATTGTTCCACCCGTCCATTGATCACCGTCCCAGGTTAAACCCTTAAGGATTATAAGACCTTCGATCGGTTGATTTAGTTCAGAACCTGAACAATTGGTGCAAAGTTGGCCTTGATCTTGCTCAAGTAAAAGTGTTTCGATGCGACCGTAGAGCATATCGTTTTCTATATACAATTTGATTATTGATTTTTCGACACCTGTTTCATCGTCAATTGTGACCCAATTACCTATGTAATTTGGGGTTTGAATGAAAAAAGAAAGGAATAAAAAATAGTTAGCTAGCATCATTTTTTCTTTAAAAGTAAACGAATTTATTCAATTCGGTTTTGCGTATCTTGGCAGAATACTTCTAATTAAATAATATACTAGTTTTGAAATTTTTAAAAATTCTACCTCTAATCCTAGGGATCGTTTGCTTTGCAGAAGTTGGTTACTTGCACTTTATGCTAAGCTTTGTAGACATCCCCTACTTGGTTCTTGGGATAATACTCATCAGTTTATCACTATTTCTATTAAGAAAAAAATAAACCAACAATAACAAAAAATCTATGTATTTCAGTGAAAGTGAAGAATGGTTAGTTGTACTTGCAGCATCTGTGATTATTATTGGGTTATTAGTCAAAAGTTATCGAGACTACAAATCAATGACAGCGGATATGAACAAGAAGATTAAGCGTCAAAAAGATGATGAAGCGTACATTAAAAAATTGAAGGATGTTGTGGATAAAAAAAACGAGCAGCTTCAAAAAATGATTGACAATCAGAAAAAACCCTTAGGCTAAAGTTCCTCAAGATGTAAAATATTATAAAGAAAATGTATTATATTTGTACCTACAAATGTTAACTATTTTATAGCAATACATATGAAAACAGTTTTTCACGCCGCTGAGAATCGAGGCAATCAAAATCATGGCTGGCTCAATGCAAATCACTCCTTTAGTTTTGCAAATTTCTATGACCCATCACGAATGAATTTTGGAGCCTTACGCGTCTTAAACGACGATGATATTGCTGCTGGTAGGGGTTTTGGAACCCATCCGCACAACAATATGGAAATCATCACACTCCCACTCAAAGGAGACTTGGAACACCAGGATAGTATGGGTCATTCAGAAGTGATTCAGCAGGGTGATATACAGGTTTTAAGCGCCGGAACTGGAATTGAACATAGCGAACATAACAAAAACAAAGATCGGCCCATAAATCTGCTACAATTATGGGTTTTCCCAAACAAGCAGGATGTTACACCACGTTATGACCAAAAGTCAATCCGAGACTTAAAAAAGGAAAATGAATTCTACCAAATTTTATCTCCAAATCCAGAAGATGCTGGCGTTTGGATTCATCAAAACGCTTGGATGCATTTAGGAGATTTTACAGAATGTAAAGAACAAAACTATACACTAAAAGATAAAAAAAATGGTGTTTACGTTTTCATTCTCGAAGGCGAAGCCTCCCTTGGATCGCATAATTTAAAAAAAAGAGATGCCTTAGGGGTTTGGGAAACAGAAAACATCAATATAGCTGCACAACCCAATTCAAGAATTTTCTTGATCGAGGTCCCAATGAATTTTTAAAACAATACAATGAATACAGAAATTACAGCTGCTGAACTATTAGAGAAATTAGTTCAAAAAATTGAAACAAATGATGTGAAGGATTCAGTTCATAAAATAAAACTCATGACTGCTCGTGATGTAATACATGAATTGATTGGTTAGTTTTAAAACAAAAAAATTATTCTATTACAAAAAAATCTTATAATTATTTTAAATGATTTTTAGGAAATAAATTATATTTGAGGCTGAATATGATAGAACATTCAATATGTCAGTTCGACAGAATTAATTATTCCTTAAAGATTTAAAATGTTAAAAAATAATTGTTTATTCCTTTTACTAAGTATTAGCCTTTTAGGTAATGCTCAACAAGCAGCAAATCAAAATATTGAAGCTAAAGTTGAAACCCTTTTGGCAAAAATGACCTTGAAAGAAAAGATTGGTCAAATGAATCAATACAACGGCTTTTGGAACGTAACGGGTCCAGTGCCAAAAGGTGGAGATGCAAAAGCAAAGTACAATCACCTAGCGCAGGGCTATGTTGGCTCAATGCTGAACGTAAGAGGCGTAAAAGAAGTCCGTGAGGTGCAAAAAGTTGCAGTTGAAAAATCAAGACTTGGAATTCCATTAATTATCGGATTTGATTTAATTCACGGATATAAAACCATTAGCCCAATTCCTTTAGCAGAATCTGCAAGTTGGGATTTAGAGGCCATTAAACATTCTGCAGTAATTGGAGCCAAAGAAGCAGCCGCCGCAGGGATCAACTGGACCTTTGCTCCTATGGTAGATGTTACTCGCGATGCACGCTGGGGAAGAGTTATGGAAGGCGCCGGGGAAGATCCGTATTTGGGCAGTAAAATAGCAGCAGCTCGTGTTCAAGGTTTCCAAGGAGATGATTTATCATCACCACATACCGTTGCTGCGTGCGCAAAACACTTTGCTGCATACGGATTTGCTGAAGGTGGTCGTGATTACAATACGGTAGACATCGGACTCAATACGCTTCACAACATTGTATTACCTCCGTTTAAAGCTGCTGTAGATGCAGGTGTAAAAACCTTTATGAATTCTTTTAACGACCTCAACGGAATACCTGCAACTGCCGATGCGTATTTACAAAGAGACCTATTAAAAGGTGCTTGGGGGTTTAACGGTTTTGTTGTATCAGACTGGGGTTCTTTGCGAGAAATGATAGATCACGGATATGCTAAAGACAGAAAACATGCAGGCGAATTGGCATTAAATGGTGGATCTGATATGGATATGGAATCATATATCTACTTCGAAGAATTAGAAGGTTTACTCAAAGAAAAAAAGGTAACGCTAGCACAAATTGATGATGCGGTAAAAAGAATATTACGTGTTAAATACGAGTTGGGATTATTTGATGATCCATATCGTTATTTAGATGAAAAAAGAGAAAAAGAGGTCATTGGTTCTCAAGAGATTTTAGACGGTGTTTTAGACATGGCAAAAAAGTCTATTGTACTCCTGAAAAATGAAAAACAAACACTTCCTTTAAAGAAAAAAGGACAGCGTATAGCGTTAATCGGACCTCTTGCAGCCGACAAAAATAGTCCGCTCGGAAACTGGAGAATTGGAGCTGATGACAACACAGCAATTTCAGTACTTGAAGGTTTAAATAAATATAAAGGAAATAAAATCACACATGAACAAGGTGTGAAATTAGTGAATAAAATTCCTGCTGGCTTTCATGAAGAGGTATCAATAAACAGTACAGATAGAACCGGTTTTGAAGCTGCAAAGAAAGCAGCTGCAAATGCAGATGTTGTCCTAATGGTTTTAGGAGAATATGGTTTTCAGTCCGGAGAAGGACGAAGTCGAGCTAATTTGGATTTACCGGGACTTCAACAAGAATTATTAGAAGAAGTTTATGCCATTAACCCCAACATTGTATTGGTATTAATGAACGGAAGGCCTTTGATTTTAAATTGGGCAGCAGAACATCTCCTAGCAATTGTAGAAGCTTGGCATTTAGGAACACAAAGCGGTCATGCAATTGCACAAGTTCTTTATGGAGATTACAACCCAGCAGGAAAGCTCCCAATGAGTTTCCCAAGAAGCGTGGGTCAAATGCCCCTTTACTATAACTATAAAAGCACAGGTCGCCCAGGTGCAGACGGAGAAGATCAAGGCAGTGTTTTTTGGTCGCATTATGGTGATGAAAAGAACAGTGCGCTTTATCCCTTTGGATATGGTTTAAGCTACACAGAGTTCAGTTACTCAGCAATTGAGCTTAGTGATACAGAAATGACTGCAGAGGGCTCCATTAACGCTTCTGTACTCTTGACGAACACAGGAAAGCTAGAAGGGAAAGAAGTTGTTCAACTCTACTTACAAGATCCATACGCAAGTGCTGTTCGTCCGGTGCGAGAATTAAAAGGCTTTGAATTGGTTTCCTTAAAACCAGGAGAATCTAAGCGCGTTAGCTTTACGATTGACGAAAAGATGCTTCAATTTTATAGTGCTAATAATGCCTGGGAATCAGAGGCTGGTGACTTTAATGTTTATATTGGAACTGACTCTACAACGAACAGAAAAGCTAATTTTATATTAAACTAAATATAATCAAAGACCTCAGGTTTTTGTGTTGTATTGCTATTGAAAAAATAATATGTCACATTCTTATGTATAAAACACAGATTTCAAATCACAAATCTCGAAATCACATGAAGGCTTCTTCTACTATAAAGTCTATTTGTTATGCAGTTAGCTTCATCTTGTTTATAGGATGCAGTTCAAACGAAATTGAAGAAGGTTCCACCCCGATAGCAACAACTCCAACTCCAGTTGTTCAGGCTCCTCAAGGCTGTCCAAGCGGAAGAGTAGCAAATGCAAATCCAACTGGGGACTTTACTACCCTAGTTTGGGCTGATGAGTTTAATGAAGACGGAGCTCCTTGTGAGAACAATTGGTTTCATGAAGTTATTCCTCCTGACAACGGAGGTTGGTATAACAATGAACAGCAATTCTATACGGATAGTAGATCGAATTCGATCGTAGAAGACGGTATTCTGAAGATTATAGCTAAAAAAGAGAGGTTTCAAAACAAAGAGTATACCTCTGCTCGAATGACTACTCAACGCCTTTTTGAATTCCGCTATGGAAAAGTTGAAATAAGCGCAAAATTACCTCAAGGTCAAGGTACTTGGCCTGCACTATGGTTTTTAGGAGCTAATATCGATTCTATTGGTTGGCCTTCATGTGGTGAAATGGACTTGATGGAAC